>WBZO01000840.1_pt1 | contig 56016 bp, 46 predicted proteins | sample 5204261 | NCBI WGS metagenome assembly WBZO01 (sample SAMN12412400, study PRJNA552823) | activated sludge metagenome | isolation source: activated sludge from anammox sidestream of wastewater treatment plant... | place: USA: North Carolina | collected 2017-09
GGCCATCATCGCGGAGCCCGGTCACCTGCTGATCTCGGCCGACTACTCGCAGATCGAGTTCCGGGTGCTGGCACACCTCGCCGACGATCCGGTCCTCGTGGACGCGTTCCGGGAAGGTGCGGACTTCCACGAGCGGACGGCCCTGAAGATCTTCGGCACCGAAAGCGGGCGCGACCCGCACGAACTTCGCAGCACGGCCAAGATGGTGAACTACGCGCTGCTGTACGGGAAGACGGCGTTCACGCTGGCCAAGGACATCGGCGTCACGCCACAGGTGGCGCAGGAGTTCATCGACGCCTACTTCGCCGGCTTCCCAAGGGTGCGGGCGTTCATCGACACGACGCTCGACGAGGCGCGTCAGTCAGGCGTGGTGAAGACACTGTACGGGAGGCGCCGGCTGGTGCCGGAGCTGACCAGCCGGAACGTGCAGATTCGCCAGGCGGCCGAACGGGAGGCTGTCAACATGCCGATCCAGGGCACGGCGGCCGACATCCTCAAGCTCGCCATGATCGATACCCACGCCGCGCTTGCGCGCATCCCGACCGCGCGGATGATCCTGACCGTGCATGACGAACTGCTCTTCGAAGTGGCCGAGAGCGAGGCGGAGGAGACGGCGTCCGTAGTACGCGAGACGATGCAGAACGCTGCGCAGCTGCGCGTGCCGCTTACGGTCGACGTCGGGATCGGCGCAAACTGGGCCGACGCGAAAAGCTGACCCCTCGCGAACTCATCGATTCCAGCGTTCCTTGAAGCGCGCCCATTCGTCCTGCAGGGTCTCCGGCGGCTGGCCCACGGCCCTGGCGCGCTCAGGAATGATGGCGCGCTGCACGAGGCGGTCGATGTCGCCCCGCAGTTCGGCACCGTGGTCCGGCGCCAGGGGCGCACGCACCCACGCCGCCTGGGCAGCCGACCACGCGCCCTGCAGGTCCCCCTGCCCGCGCGCGGCCGCCGCCGTCCAGTACGCCGCCACTGCGCTCGTCGGGCGCTGGCCAAGCTCCTCGCGCATCCGGGTGAGCACCGCCTGATAGAGAGCCTGTCGCTCGAACTCCGAACGAGGCCGCGCGTCCTCGTCCACGGCGCTCGCCCACCAATCCAGCACCAGGTCGCGCCCGTCGAGCAGGTTGGCGTCCGACCGCAGCACGGAGTCGAACACGGCCGCGGCGGCGCCGGCCGCCCCATCGAAGTACAGCGCCTCCCCGAGGCCGACGACGAACTCGACACGCTCCCGTTCGTTGAGACGATCGGGCGCCAGACGGCGGAGCCGCTCCCTGGCCTGTGCCAGATCGTCGGGAGACGCACCAGCACGGTGCCGCTCCAGCAGGGCACGCGCGGCAATCAGGTCCGCGGAGTCGGCCCGTTCGGGAGCCCTGCGCAGGTCATCGGCCGCGGCAATGGCGGCGTCGAAGTCGCGCATGTTATACAGCTGGCGCGCGCGCGCCAGCGAGTTCTTCTCGTCAGCCGCCCATGCGGGGGCTGCAACCCCCGCCAGCAGCGCCAGCACCATGACCACCCGGACCATGGGCCGATGGTAGCACACGGATCTCCGGCTAAGCCTCTGACTGCTACCGGTTTATTGGCCGCCCGCTGGCGCTTTGGTACAATGCCCGGCGATGGTCGAACCCCGGGTGATCCCCCGCGCCGAGCACAGCCTCTCACGCTCGGACATCGACCCTGACGCGTTGAAGGTGCTGTATCGGCTGCGGCAGGGCGAGTACATCGCCTACCTCGTTGGTGGCAGCGTCCGAGACCTGCTCCTGGGGCGTCGCCCCAAGGACTTCGACATCGGCACCTCGGCGCATCCCTACCAGGTCAAGAAACTCTTCCGGAACTGCTGGATCATCGGCCGACGCTTCCGCCTCGCCCACGTCAAGTTCGGGTCGAAGGTGATCGAAGTGGCCACGTTCCGCCGCCAGGTCCAGCCGGGTGAAGAGATCGTGCAGGATGGAGTGCCTGCACCCGACCTGCACCATCGGCACGGAACGCAGGTGTCCGAACCGGGACTTCAGAAGGCCGCAGGCGACACACCGACGTCGGACACCCTGGATGCGCGAGACGACGCCCAGCTGATTCATCGCGACAACACCTTCGGCACGCCCGAGGAAGACGCGTTCCGACGCGACTTCACCATCAACGCACTCTTCTACGACATCGCCAGTTTCTCGATCATCGACTACGTCGGCGGACTCGAGGACCTGCGTGCCGGGATCGTCCGCTCCATCGGCGACCCGGTGGTGCGTTTCAAGGAGGACCCGGTCCGGATGCTCCGGGCCATCGCGCTGGCGGCCAGGCTCGACTTCACGATCGAGGATCCGATCTACGACGCCATCGGGGTGATGCGCCACGAGATCGCGAACAGTTCCGCGCCGCGGCTGCTGGAGGAGTACTACAAGATCCTGCGTGCGGGGTCGTCGGAGAAGACCTTCCAGGGGCTCTCGGCCGCAGGGCTGCTCGAGCCGATCTCGATGGAACTGCACGATGGTGCAGGCGCGGCGCTCTGGCAGTCGCTCCGGAACATCGACGCCTACCGCAACAGGTTCAGCGCCACTCCAGAGACACTGACGAACGCCATCCTGCTCGGGACCCTGCTGGCGCCGCTCGGCCTGGCGCCACAGCCGGGACGCGGGCCGTCACGGCACGACGAGGATCGACGCCCGCGTGAGCCGCTCGCCCGCCTGGGCAGCCTGCCGCTCGCACGGCGCGATCTCGAACGGCTCCGCCAGATACTCGGGCTGCAGCGGCGGCTCCGCGACCTGTCGTCAACGGTCCGCGCCCAGCGCGCGCTCACCCACCGCAGCATCTTCCGGGAGGCGCTCACGTGGATGGAGATTCACGGCGACAGCCAGGAGACCGTGGAGCACTGGATCACCGTGCTGGCTGAGCGCGGCGCCGACGAGCCGGTCGGCCACGGCACCGACGACGACACGTCCACGGATCGCCCCAGGCGCCGCCGCCGGCGCCGACGGCGCCGGTACCGTCCCGCCCAGCCCTGAGACGGGAAAAGGGCGGCTGGTTTCCCAGACCGCCCTTTCGTATTGCAGACGTCAGACTGCAGATTTCAGATCGGAGCGCAAGCTATCCGTTCTTGCGCTCGAACTCCTGCATGAACGACACGAGCGCGTCGATGCCGGCTTCCGGGAACGCGTTGTAAATCGAGGCGCGCATCCCGCCGACCGAACGGTGCCCCTTCAGGCCGTCGAGGCCGGCTGCGGTGGACTCCTTCACGAACTTGCTCTCGAGCTCCTCGCTGGGCAGCCGGAACGTCACGTTCATCAGCGACCGGTCTTCCTTGTTCGCCGTCCCGCGGTAGAAGCCGCTGCGATCGATCTCGGCGTAGAGCTTGCCAGCCTTGCGCCGGTTGATCTCGGCAATCGCCGGCAGCCCGCCGAGGTCGAGCACCCACTTGATGACGAGCCCCATCGCGTAGATCCCGAACGCGGGCGGCGTGTTGTACAGCGACGTGTTCTCGGCGTGCACGCTGTAGTTCAGCATGGTCGGCAGCGCCTTGTTGCCCGCCGACTTCGCCACCAGGTCCTCGCGCGCGATGACCAGCGTCACGCCGGCGGGGCCGATGTTCTTCTGGGCACCGGCATAGATCAGGCCGTGCTTCGCGATGTCAATCGGACCACTGAAGATGTCCGACGAGTTGTCACTCACCAGCGGCACGTCACCGACATCGGGCAGCGTCGTGTACTCGGTCCCCTCGATGGTGTTGTTCGAGGTCATGTGCACGTAGGCCGCGCCGGGCGTGAGCTTCAGCTCCGACTGCTTCGGCAGGCGCGAGTAGTTCTCACCCTTGGTGGAGGCCGCCACGTTGACGGTGCCGATCTTCTTGGCCTCCTTCAGCGCCTTGTCGGCCCACGACCCGCAGTCGATGTAGTCGGCCGTCTGGCCGGGGCCGAGCAGGTTCATCGGCACCATCGAGAACTGCATGCTGGCGCCGCCCTGCAGGAACAGCACCTTGTAGTTGGCGGGCACGTTCGCGAGGGTGCGGATGTCCGCTTCAGCCTTGGCCAGAATCGCCTCGAAGGCCTTCGAGCGGTGGCTGATCTCGAGGACCGACATGCCGACGCCGGGCAGCGCCACGAGCTCGGCCTGCATCTGTTCGAGGACGGGCAGGGGCAGGACCGCTGGACCCGCCGAGAAGTTGAACACGCGATTCACCGTAGTCATGAAAATCTCCGGAAAGAGCCGGCCTCGGCCGGCAGGACCCGCCTCAGGCGGGTCCACGGATGAACATCCGATCCTACCGGATTTTCAGATGGGAACGACGCGAAGGTCCAGAATGTCGGCGTTTCCGCCCCGGAGCGCGGCGACCACCTCACGGTCCGGTGCCCCGTCCAGGTTGATGCGGGCGATCGCCGCCTCGGCCCCATCGAAGACGATGTTCTCGGTCTCCTGCACGTTGAGTCCCGATCGCCGCAGATGCTCGAACACGTGCGCGAGCACACCCGGTCGGTCGCGGTGCCGCACCACCAGCATGTGGCTCGCCGGACTGACTTTCGCGAGGTTCACCACGTTCGGCACCTTCCCCGTCGTCATGTAGGTGCTGACAATCCGGACGGTTTCCGCGGCGATCGCTTCCTGGGCCTGGTCGGTCGAACCGCCGACGTGGTGGGTACCGTAGACGTCCGGCAGTGCGGCCAGCGGCAGGGCGAACTCGGCCGTGCCCGCAGAGGGCTCGTCAGGGTAGACGTCCAGTCCTGCGCGCACTCCCCTGGTCCGGATGGCCTGCCCGAGCGCCGCGTAATCCACCACCTCGCCGCGGGCCGTATTGATGAAGAGGGCGCCGTGCTTCATGCTCGCGAAGAAGGCCTCGCCGAGCATCCCCCGGGTTTCCCGGCTGAGGGCGAGGTGGACGCTGACGATGTCCGAGGCGGCCGCAACCGCGTTGGGCGACCCGACAACGGTGAGGGGCAGGTCCGGCACCGATCGCCCATCGGCGAAGCGACGGCTCCACACCACCACCTTCAGCCCGAACCCGATGGCGCGCCGGGCTACCTCCTGGCCGATGTTGCCGTAGCCGACCAGGCCCAGGGTGCTGCCAAACAGCCCGCGCGCCTTCGAGTAGGCCTTCTTGTTCCAGCGACCAGCGCGCAGGTCGATGGTGCTGTCGACAATCCGCCGATCCACGGCGAGCATCAGCCCCATCGTGAGCTCGGCGACGGCAATGGCGTTCTTCCCTGGACAGTTCGAGACGTAGACGCCCCGCCTGGAGGCGGCGGCGACATCGATGGTGTTGTACCCGGCGCCGGCCCTGACGATGAGCGCGAGCACGCCAGCCTCGATCATCGCCGCCGTGACGCTCGTGCTTCGCACGATGAGCACCTCGGCCTTGGTGGCGACGATGGCGTCGCGGAGGGCGTCGTCCTTCAGCTCGGGCTGGTAGGCGACCTCGCATCCCGCAGCCAGCAGGCCGTCGATGCCGGTCTGCTCGAACGTGTCGGCGATGAGCACTTTCATGGTCAGATCACATGGAGGAGAAGGCCGTCACGCAGCTTCGGCTCGAACCAGGTGGATTTCGGGGGCATGATGGCGTCGGCGTCGGACACCGCCATCAGGTCGGCCACCGAGACCGGGTGGAGGGAGAAGGCGACCGCAAATTGCCCGGAGCGGACGAGCCGCTCGAGTTCGTCGGTGCCGCGTGCCCCCCCGACGAAGTCGATGCGCTTGTCGGTGCGCACGTCCGCGATGTTCAGGGTGGGTTCGAGCAGGCTGTCCTGCAGGACGCTCACGTCGAGCGAGGCGATCGCGTCGGTGGGAGCGGGCGGTTGCTTCGCGACCAGCGAATGCCAGGCACCGTCGAGGTACATGCTGATCTCGCCGCGCTGTGCCGGTAGGGGCTGGCCCGGCGTGATGGCGAACCGGTCGGCCACCGCAACGAGGAACTCTTCCGGCGTGCGACCGGCAAGGTCGCGCACAACCCGGTTGTACGCCAGGATCTGCACCTGGTCGTGAGGGAACGCCACGGCGAGCACGGTACGGTAGTCGGCGCCATCCCCGAGCGGCTGGGCGGACGCACGCCCTTCGGCGATCTCGGTGCGGGCACGCGCGGCGCTGGCGGCACGGTGGTGCCCATCGGCGATGTAGAGTGTCGGGATTCGCGAGAAGGCGGCCACCAGGGCGTCGCAGTCGGCGCCGAGGACCCTCCACAAGGTGTGCTGCACCCCGTCAGTCGCGGTGAAGTCGATGAGCGGCGCATGGGCGACCACGCGGCGGCACAGGTCGTTCACGTCGGCAGAGGCGCGGTACGTCAGGAAGACCGGTCCGGTCTGCGCACCGAGCGCGAGCATGTGACGTGTCCGGTCGTCTTCCTTGTCGCGACGGGTACGCTCGTGCTTCTTGATGACGTCGCGGTCGTACTCATCGATCGAGAAGCACCCGGCCAGCCCCACCTGCTCGTGATCGTTCATGCGTAAACGGTAGAAGTAGAGGCCCGGTTCGGCATCGAGTTCGAACTGCTCCGCGATGAGGGCCCGGTAGTTGCGGCGAGCATGCGCGTACACGGCCTCGTCGTACGGGTCGGTCGCGGGCGGCAGGTCGACTTCGGCCCTCGAGACGTGAAGGAAGCTCAGCGTCTGCTCCGCGGCGAGGAGCCGGGCTTCGTCGCTGCTGACCACGTCGTAAGGGACGGCCGCGATTGCGGACGCCGCTGACGGTTTCGGGCGAAGGGCGCGAAAAGGATGGAGGGTGGCCATTCGCCCGGATTGTCGCACCGCTGCGTGAACGGGGACTCGGGACTTGGCTCATGCCCGCGGCGTGTCGAGCCCGGCCAGTTCGAAGAACACCGTGCCCAGTGCGGAGTAGTCGAGGTCGGCCCCGCCGGAGGCGACGAGGACATTGAGCAGCTGGGCCACCAGGGCTGTGGCTGGCACCGCGGACCCGGTCGAGGCCGCCACCTCTGTGGCGAGGCGCAGGTCCTTCTGATAGAGGCGCGCGCGGAAACCCGGGACGTAGTTGCCCTTGAGCATCCGCTCGCCGTGCACATCGAGCACCCGGCTCGCGGCGAATCCGCCCAGGAGCGCCTCGCGTACGCGCGCCGGATCGACGCCGGCCTTTCTCGCGATGGTGAAGGCTTCACTCACGCCTGCGAGAGCACCACCGATCGCAATCTGGTTGCAGACCTTGCAGACCTGGCCGGAACCGGGTTCCGTACCCACATGCACGATGCGCTCGGGGTTGCCCATGCATTCGAGGATCGGCCGCACGCGAGCGACCGCTGACGCGTCGCCGCCGATCATGATGGACAACGTGGCATTGATGGCGCCGATCTCGCCTCCGCTCACGGGAGCGTCCAGCATCAGGCTTCCTCGCGCCGCCACCTGGCTGGCCAGCGCCCGGGTGGCCACCGGTGAGATGCTGCTCATGTCGATGACGACCGACCCCGGCCTGAGCGTCTCGAGGACGCCGTCGGACCCGGCGATCACCGCCTCGACGTCCGGGGTGTCTGGCACCATGGTGATGACCACCGACGCCTGCGCCGCCACGGCCGACGGGGAGTCTGCGGATTCGGCGCCGGCCGCCACCAGTTCCTCGACGGCAGCATGGCTGCGGTTGCTGACGACGACGCGGAACCCCTTGGCGAGGATGTGCTTCGCCATGGGTCGCCCCATGACGCCAAGTCCGATAAAGCCAACTGTCTCCATTGGTGCCTCGTTCACTGTGAAGTCGGGGTGGATGTGCCGCACCGTAGGCGGCTCGGGCCTGCAGCGCGTGCGGCGTCGCGATTATCCGGCGGAGTGGCCCCCATTCTCAATCATGAGTTGGCAATCTACAATCCGGGTGCGGCCTGTGCCGCCCCTCGGGTGGCCTTCACCGGAGGCGAGCCGGAATGGAACCCATGACACTCCAGGGCTGTGTAGCGCTCATCACCGGTGCGAAACGGATCGGGGCCGTGGTCGCGGAGAGCCTCGCTGCTCGCGGCGCGCATGTGGCGCTTTCATACGCGCGATCCGAGGCGGAGGCCCGGAAGGCCGCGACTGCCGTTGAGGCCGCTGGTGCGCGGGCGGCGATCTTCAGGGCAGACCTCAGCGATCCAGGCGCGTGTCGCGCGCTCGTCGATGATGTCGTTGGCGCGCTCGGCAGGATAGACATCCTCGTCAACATGGCGTCGGTGTACACGCATCGGCCCCTCGAGGAGCTGACGCTCGCCGACTGGGACGCCGTGCTCAATGTCGATCTCCGGGCGGCGTACCTCTGCTCGCATGCGGCTGTGCCGCACATGCGGCGTCAGGGCCGCGGCCGCATCATCAACTTCAGCGACTGGGTGGCTGCGAGCAGCCGTCCGCGCTATCGGGGGTTCGTGCCCTACTACGTGGCCAAGGCGGGCGTGAAGGCGCTCAGCGAGGCGCTTGCGCTGGAGTTGGCTGCAGACAACATCCTCGTCAACACCATTGCGCCTGGTCCGATCGTGGCTCCGCCGGGAACGACGCCCGAGGAGTACCGGGCGGTGGAGGAGGCGACGCCACTGGGCCGCTGGGGCGGGGAGCTGGAGATCGCGCGAGCGGTGCTGGCGTTGCTCGAGAGCGACTTCATCACCGGCGAGACCATCCGCGTGGATGGGGGCCGGCATCTGCGCTGAGGCGCCGCGGACCGTCCCGTTCGGCGCACCTGAGAGTGGGCGGCCGGAGACGCGTGCTCAGAGGCCGGCGCGCTCGAGAATCGCGGAGAGGACCTGCTGGGCGCGGGCAACCGGCAGGTTGCTGATGTAGAAGTGCCTCGCGCCGGCGTCGACCAGGGCACGGAGGGTCGTGGCGCAGATCTCGTCCGGAGTGGCACCCGCGGCAAAGTCCTGCGTCAGTCCCTCCACGGGAACCGGCAGGAATCCCTTCAGGAGGGCGAGCGTGCGGGGGTTGGCGCTGCGGTAGTAGAAGACTCCGAACACACCGGGCAGGGCCACCTGCCTCCGGCGTGTCTCGCCGAGGAAGCGCTCCACAACCGGCAGGTCGTGGTGGCTGACCACCTGCGTGAGGTAGAACTCGGCCGTGAAGTGCTGCTCGAGCAGGAAGTCCACCTGGCGGGTGGCTGCGGCATGGGGATTGGCCCAGCCTCCGAGTGCGAGCGCAGGGTCGTGGGCACGAAGGATCTGGCGCAGTTCCCAGGCATGCTCGACGCACCTGGGCGTCCCCACGCTCTTGTCGCCGCCGAGCACCACCAGGGCCGGGAAGCCGCTCTGGCGTGCGCGTTCGGCGTACGACAGGCAGTACTCCATGCTGTGCTTGGAGGTCATGAACGGCACGATCCGCTCGCGCGGCACGTCCCGCTGCAGGTTGGTCACCAGATGCCGGAGGTTGTCTTCTTCCGCGGCACCGACCGCACTGTCGGTCAGGAAGACGTAGGTGCCTGCCCGCGTCAGGCGCCGGACGGCGTGGTAGGTGTCGATCCACGCGTCCATGCCTTCGGCCGAGGCGAGCTCGGCGCGTGGCGGGCGCAGTTCCGCGGCGAACACCGGTGAGCCGGAGCGCAGCGCGGAGAGGAAATCCATCGACGGATTCACCGGCAGGTGGGGCGGGTCAGGCAGGTGGGACTGCAACAGGCGGGTGGGACGGTCCCACCAGCCCTTCCAGTCCTACCCGCCTTCGAGCGACTACTTGACGGCCTTCAGGACCTCGTCCACGAGGAACAGGTCCGTGAGGAGCGCGCGCAGGTGGATGGACGCGTTCAGGTTGTCGATCACCTGCGAGCTGATGGAAGGCTGTGCGATCACCAGGGCGATGGCCGCACGGGCGGCCTTCGCGTCGGTGTCGATCACCTGCATGAAGGCCGTATAGGGCGCGAGCGACGGGTCGGTCGCCTCGGTGGCGAACGAGGCGACGAACGTGCTGAGGCTGCCGAGCGCAGCCTCAGCCTTCGCGAGGTACTCGCGGACCTGGCCGCCCTTGGCGCTTCCGGCGTCGCTGGCGAGGCCCTGTCCGGCGTAGGCGAGCATGAACTCGTACGCCTCTTCGACCGTGTTGCAGCGCGTGTTCAGTTCCACGCGCGCGCGGGAGAGCAGTTCAGCCGGCTGGCTCACTAGCGACCAGCCGTCTGCGACGAGCCGCGGACGTTCCAGCGGCGCGGGTCGTGGTGCTCGAGGTACTGGCGGCGCGTAATCGTTCCGAAGACCATGGACTTGGTGATCCAGAACTTCTCCGGGCGCAGCGCGAAGTAGACGTGCGCGATCACGAGGCCGACGAGGGCGACGCCGCAGGCGCCGTGCAGCACGTAGGTGAAGCCCCACGTCGTGTCCGCCATGATGTACGGGTTGCGCTCGAAGATCGGCTGGCGCACGCGCGACATCATGATCATGCCGGAGATGGACACCGACAGGCCGACCACGACGAGCGCGAGGTGGTAGAGCCGGTTACCGAGCGGATACTTGCCGGTCTTCGGGCCGTCCGAGGAGCCCGCGAGTTCGGCGGCCATCTCGGCGCGGAACTCCGGGATGTCCTTCGGGCCGATCCAGATCGACCAGAAGTCCATGAAGAACGTGGCGTGAATGATGTGGTAGATGATCGAGGCGGTCAGCAGCAGGCCGGCCATCCAGTGCCATTCCACCCAGGCGAAGCGGATGCCCACAATCGGCAGGAACGCCGTGAGGAGCAGCGCGAACATCGCGAAGGCCATGACCCAGTGGAACACGCGCGCCATGAAGGAGTGCCGCGTGATCATCTCCGGAAGGTCCTTGTGCGCCGACTCGAGCGCGTCGGTCTCGGCCTTGCCGCGCTTCCTGTTCGACGACAGGATCATGTAGCTCGCGTGCGCCACCAGGAAAATGAGTCCGGCGAACAAAGCCGCCCAGAACAGGTCCCAGGAGATGTGCGTGAGGATCCGTTGACCCCACGGGTTCCGTCCCCACGTCAGGAAATCCATATCTGCCTCCAACGAGCCACGACCAGTCGGGTCCGGGCTGGCTTGCCCGGATCCGGCTGGCCGTTACGTCTGTTTCATCCGTTCCAGAAGGGTTGTTACGTCGTCGCCTGCGCGTTGCCGCGGATGGCGCGCTTGACGAGATTGCGCATCAGCGGAATCTTGTAGGCGTTGTAGCGCAGCGCCACCGCCCCCGCGATCGCCTGCTCGCCCGCCGCGCTCGCCGTCTCCTCGCTCTGCGGCTTGCCCGCCACCAGCGCCTCGACCGCCGTCAGCCGCAGCGGCCGCGCCGCCACCGCCCCCACCGCCAGCCGCACCGCGCTGATCGTCGACCCCGACACCTGCATCGCCGACGCCACGTTCACCAGCGGGAAGTCCCACACATTCCGGTCCCGCACCTTCTCCCAGTAGAACTGCGCGTTCGCCCAGGTCCCCGGAATCCGGATCGCCGTCAGCAGTTCCCCCGGCTGCAGCGCCGTCATGTGCATGATGTCGATCTGCGGGCCCAGGAAGTAGTCTTCCGCCTTCACCACCCGCTCCCCGCCCGCACGCCGGATCACGAACTCCGCCTCCAGCGCAATCAGCGCCGGCGCCGTGTCCGACGGGCTCACCGCCACGCACCGGTCCTGCTGCAGAATCGCGTGCTCCCGGTTGATCGCCGTCGGCGTGTCCGCGTAGCAGATGTTCCCACCCGCCCGGTAGCACGACCACCCGCTCCGGTAATACCAGCACCGCGTGTCCTGCGACACGTTCCCGCCCAGCGTCGCCTGGTTCCGGATCTGCGGCGACGCCACCACCTCCGCCGCCTGCGCCAGCAGCGAGAACTTCGCCTGCACCACCGGATGGTGCACCACCTCGGTCAGCGTCGTCATCGCGCCGATCTCGAGGCCGCCGTCGACCTCCTTGATCCCGCGCAGCTCGCTCACCTGGCTCAGGTCCACCACCGTGCTCACCCGCTTCGTCCGGTCCTTCAACCAGTCGAACGAGTCCATCCCGCCGCCCAGCACCCACACATCCGCCTGGTGTTCGTCCACCAGGCGCAGCGCCTCGTCGATGCTCGCCGGCTGGAACAGCTCGAACACCGGCATCATGTCGCGAATCACGGCCATAACTACATGCTCCTCGAAATGATCTGCTCAGGTGGCGTTCGCGCGGCCCCGGAGAGGGATACCCATGCCGGAGCGCGCGAACGACCAGATGACCAATTACCTAGATGTGGGCCGTGAGGGCCTCATGCTGTCTCTGTCCGCCGTTCTCGAGCGCCATCAGGATGACATCGGGCGTGACCGGCGTGCGCCGGAACACCTCGTCGCCAACCGCGGCCGCGAGAGCGTTCATCACGGCGCCGTAGCCCGCACCCACCGGGGGCTCGCCGATGCCGCGTGCGCCGACCGGCGTTTCCGGGTCGGCCAGGTTCACCGCATCGAACTTCATCTCGATCGGCTTGTCGAGGATGGTCGGCGGGCGATTGTAGTGGAAACGCTTGGCCAGCGGAACACCGTAGTGCTGGTCGTACACCCACTTCTGGGCATGGGCGTGTCCGATGCCGAGCATGACGCCACCATGCGCCTGTCCCTTCAGGCTGCGCGGGTTGATCACCGTGCCGACGTCTGCCACCGTCACGAACTCGAGGATGGCCCACTTGCCCGTCTCGACGTCCACTTCAACTTCCGCGAAGCCCACCGTGAAGGACTGCGACTGTCCGTCACGCGGGTAGTTGTCCTTCGCCACCGCCATCAGGCCCTTGCCGACGTGCATGGCCGCGGCCGCCTTGGTGAAGGCATTGATGTCGGCCGGCAGCTCGTGCCCGTCGAACTTGCCGCCGAGCTCGATGGCCTTCTGCGCCGCCTGCGCGAGGGTCATGCTGCCGCCAGGGCCGCTGACCTTGCCGCCAGCCACCTTGTAGGCGTCCGGGTTGCCGCCGCGCGTCCTGGCCGCGATCTCCTGGAGCTTCTTGATGGCATCGGTCGCCGCAGCGTGGGCCGCCCGCGTCATCGCGTGGGTGGTCTGGCTGCCAGCCGAGATCGAGGTCCACGGCAAGCCCTTGCCTGTGTTGCCGAACTCGACGTCGCAGAGCGCCCAGTCCACGTCCAGCATCTCGGCGGCCACGCGGTGCACGTCGATGACCGAGTGCGTGCCGTGGTTGCCGATGCCCGACTGGAACTGGATGCGACCATCAGGCTTGATGATGAAGAGACCGTCGAAGCCGGTCGAGCCGGCCGAGTAGGCGCTGACCCCCACGCCGGCGCCGCGCACCTTCGTGCCGGTCCGCTTGCCGCTGCGGGCCTTCTTCTCCTGCCAGTTGAAGAGCTCCTCGCCCTTGGCGAGCGCTTCCTTCATGAAGCAGCTCGTGACGTAGGCCTGCTGGCCGCGGGCGGCCGGCGGACCGAACTTCGCCTTGCCTTCCGGGGCGTTGATCCGGTGGATTTCGACCTCGTCGAGGCCAAGCTTGCGCGCGGCCTTGACCATGACACCTTCCATGAGGCCGTTCGCCTGCATGCCGCCGGGCGCGCGCTGCGAGGTGCGCGGTGGCGTGTTGGTGAGCACCGTCACGCCGCGCCACCGCATGTTCATCGGCTGGTAGCAGAGCGAGAGGGTGTTGGCCGCCGAGCGGAAGTCGCCCTGCGCCTCGTACGGGCCGTTGTCGCCGACCGTGTAGAGATCCACCGCGGTGATGCGGCCGTCCTTGCGGAAGCCGACCTTGATCCGCGAGTGAATGCCCTGGCGGGCGCGACCGATGTAGTGCTCTTCCTCACGGCTGATGCGCATCATCACCGGCGCATTCGCCTTCTTCGAGAGCAGCGCCGGGATGGCCATCGAGATGGCGCCCGGAATCTTGCTGCCGAAGCCGCCGCCGGTGTACTCGCTGATCAGCACGAGTTCCTGCGGCTTGATGCCGACCCAGCGGGCAACCGAGCCAACCGTCTGCACGGTGCTCTGCGTGGAGCCATGCAGGAACAGCTTCCCGTTCTGCCAGTAGGCCATTGCCGACCGGGTTTCGAGCGGCTGGTGACCGGTGGACTGGCTGACGAAGGTCTCGTCGAGGATCAGATCGGCCTGCTTGAAGCCCTCCTCGATGTTGCCCCAGGTCCACTCGTTGCCCGGCGCGGGCTTGCCCATCGGCATCTGGCCGTCGGTCGCGGCGTCAAAGTCCGCCTGCTCCCACTTCCACTCCCCGATCTCGGGGCGGGCAGGAGCCGCCGGCGCACCGGCGGGCCCACCGGCCCGGCCAGCAGGCCTGGCCGCCGCGGCACCCGCTGCGGCGCCCGCGGCAGCCGGACCCGCGCCCTGGGTACCAGCCTGGGGCGCGCTCGCGGCACCGGCCGCGGCACCCTGCTGCGGCGTCGCCGCGGCAGCGGCGGACGCGCCCGGGGGCGGAGCCGCCGCACCGGGAGCGGTGCCAGCGGCTCCAGCTGCCGCACCGGCCGCCGGTGCCGCCGCGGGAGCCGCCGCCGGCTTGACAAACCACGAGTTCCCCTGGGTCCTGGCGTTGGCGCTGCCCGGCTTCAGGCCTTCGATCGGATCGACAATGAAGGGCAGCGGCTCGTACTCGATCACGATCTTCTCGATCGCTTCAGCCGCCGTCAGCTCGTCGACGGCAGCCACCGCCAGGATCGGTTCACCCTCGTAGACCGGTTCCTTGGTGAGGATCTTCTCGCCCTGGGTGCTGGCCTGCACGCCCTCGCCGAGCGTGCCGCCGCCCTGCGCTTCGGGCAGGTCGTCGGCCGTGACGATGGCCTTGACGCCGGGCATGGCGAGCGCGGCGCTGAGGTCCATGCTCTTGATCCGCGCGTGCGGCATGGGACTCAGCATGAGCTTCGTCCAGAGCATGCCGTCGACACGGTAGTCCTCGGCATACTTGGCCTTGCCAGTGACCTTGGCCACGAGGTCGGGCGTGGTGTAGTCCTGCCCGATCAGCTTCTTGGTAGTGTCCGCCACGGCCTAGGCCCCCCGCAGGTGCTCGGCGCCCTTCATCAGCGCCGTGAGAATCTTGTCGTAATCCTGGCAGCGGCACAGGTTGCCCGAAACGCCGTGCGCCAGCTGCTCCCGCGTCGGGTTCGGGTTCGTCTTCAGATACCCCACCGCCGACATCACGAAGCCCGGCATGCAGAACGCACACTGGAAACCCTGCTCGTCCACCACGCCCTGCTGCACCGGGTGCAGCGTCCCGTCCGCCGACGCCAGCCCCTCGATGGTCACGATCTTCTTCGTCCGCACCGTGTGCGTCAGCACCGAGCACGCATACTGCGGCACGTCGTCGATCAGCACCGTGCAGGCGCCGCATTCCGCGCGGTCGCACCCCAGCTTCGTGCCGGTGAGCCCCAGCTTGTAGCGCAGGGTCTGGGCCAGCGTCTCCTGCTTCATCACGTCGACCCGGCGCTCCTGCCCGTTGACCGACAGCGAAATCAGGCGCTCCACACTCCCCGGCGCCGAGGCCGCCTGGCCCGACGCGTTGGTGCGAAACAGGTAACTCGCCGAAGACACCGCCGCGCCCGCAGCAATGACGCCCTTGATGAAGTTGCGTCGTGTGGGATTGGTTGGCGTTTCTTCCGTCATGTTGACTTCTTCCATTGCAGGATCACCTCTCAGGGCTGACTGAATCGATCAGGCTGACTGAGACTCGAAGTGAAGTGGCGCGAGCGAGGCGAAGCGAAAAGATAAACTGAAAAGCCTTCGCGTTCAACGCTCAGCAGACCCCGTCCTTGGTTGCCGTCTGTTGTCGAATTTCCGGCAGTAGAAAACCGCGAGCCGGAGTGCAAGGCGTAAAATATAGCACACGGGATACTTGTTCGACCGGCTGAGGCGCACCGCTATTGCGCAAGCCGCTGGACCGCGAACAAAAGTCTGCCTCCCGTCGGACACCGTGGCGCGCCGTGGTCTCACCGCTGCCGTATAGTGCTGTGAGCATGGCGTCGCTCACCTTCCTCGGGGCAGCCGGGACCGTTACCGGCTCCAAATACCTCCTCGACACCGGGTCGCACCGGATTCTCATCGACTGCGGGCTGTTCCAAGGCCTGAAGGAGCTGCGCCTTCGCAACTGGCAGCCGCTTCCGCTCGCGGCCTCATCCATCGACGCGGTCATCCTGACGCACGCCCACCTCGACCACTGTGGATACCTGCCGCGCCTGGTGGCTCAGGGCTTCAAGGGCCGGGTCTTCTGCACGCCGGGCACCAAGGACCTGTGCTCGCTGGTACTCCCCGACTCCGCCAAGATTCAGGAAGAAGACGCAAAGGACGCCAACAAGTACCAGTACTCGAAGCACCACCCGGCGCTCCCGCTCTACACCACCGAGGATGCCGGCCGGGCACTGCTGCTGCTGCAACCGGTGGGCTACGAGCGCCCGGTCCCGGTCGCCCCAGGCGTCGACGTCGAGTTCATCAATGCGGGCCACCTCCTTGGCTCGGCCTACGCCCGCGTACGCATCGGCGACCGGACGATCCTCTTCGGCGGCGATCTCGGCCGCTACGGACGGCCGGTGCTCCCCGATCCGGAACCGGTGCCCCCGGCCGACGTCCTGCTCGTCGAATCCACCTACGGCGATCGCCTGCACCCACCCGACGATGATGGGGCGCGCTTCGCCGAGATCATCACTGCCGTGGCCGACCGCGGCGGCAAGCTCATCATCCCGTCGTTCGCCATCGGGCGGGTCGAAGAGGTCATCTACTGGCTGAAGCGCCTGGAGGAAACCCGGCGCATCCCGGTGCTGCCCGTGTTCGTCGACAGCCCGATGGCCGCAAAAGCGCTGCAGTTCTACGCGCAGCGGGCCGACGAGCTCGACCCCGACATGCGGCCCGAGGCCCGGCGCGTCTGCACGTTCTGCACGCAGCGCATGACCACCGTGTCGTCGGCGCAGCAGTCGAAGGAACTCGTCGCCTCACGCCAGCCATCCATCGTGATCGCCTCGAGCGGCATGGCCACCGGCGGACGCGTGCTCTACCACCTGCAGGCCGCGCTGCCCAACCCGAAGCACACGGTGCTCTTCGTGGGGTTCCAGGCGGCCGGCACGCGCGGTCGCGCCCTGCTCGAGGGCGCAACCGCCGTCCGGATCAAGGGGCGCGACGTGGGTGTCGCTGCCCACATCGAGCACCTCAATTCGATGTCGGCTCATGCCGACGCCAGCGAGATCATGCGGTGGCTGTCCGGCTTCACGACGCCGCCCGGGATGACCTACCTGGTGCACGGAGAGCCAACCGCCCTCGCCGCCCTTCGACAGCGCATCGTGGCGGAAAAGGGCTGGAACGTGGCGATCGCCGAGCACGCGCAGCGGGTGGAGCTCTGACGGCGCCCCGTTCATTTATCCTGTATTCCCGATGAACGCCCGTGCCGTTGCCTGCTGCGCACTGCTTGCTGCGCTCCTGCCCCAGTTCGCGGCAGCGCAGGCCAGCGCCACCCGCCTGTCCATCCTGCAGGCGGAAGATCGGCGGGCGGCCGCGCCGCGCGACCTGGCGGTGCTCCGCGCCGGTGCGCGGAGCGGCGATGCCCAGTCGGCGAGGCTCGGCCTCCGTGCCCTGGGTCGCCTGGAGCGTCCGGCGCTCATCGTCGACATCCTGCCCGGGCTGCGCCATCGGCTGCCCGAGGTGCGCGCAGAGGCCGCCAACGCGGCCGCACAGGCCGCACAGGGCTGGCTCAACGGCGGCGCCCCCGGGCCCGGTCTTGCGTCTCTCCAGTCGGCCCTCATCACGCGGCTGGAGGTGGAGGCGGAACCCTCCGTGCGTGCCGCCCTCTGCGAGTCGATCGCACGCCTCCCCTACACCGTCGCCGTGGACGTCGGCAGGGCGGAGGCGGCTCTCCTCCAGTTCGTTCCGCGCGCCACGTCGAACACCGACCGGCTCGGCCTGGCCAAGGCGTTCGAGGCGCTGACACGCCTGCATCGCACGGTCAGGTCGCCCGGTCCCGAGACGATCGCGGAGCTCAGACAGCTGGCGCGGCGCACACCGGAAACCTCCCCACGCGATCTGCTGCGCGATGCGCGCGTCAGGCGCCTGGCCCTCGAGAGTCTCACCCTCGCGGCAGCGGCCGATGCCGACACGATCAACTTCGTGGCCGCCGACCCCGACCCGCAGGTCCGTCGGCTCGCCGTGCGCGCCGCGACCATCGATGGAACCGACGCGGTCATCGCCCGCGGCCTGAACGACCCGGCGATGATGGTGCGGACCGAGGCGCTGCGCACGCTGCGCCTTCGCGATGCACGGAGTGTGTGTGGCCCCGCGCTCACCAGCGCGTCGGACCCGGACACGTCGGTGGCGATGGTCGCCATCGACCAGCTTGCCGGCTGTGCCGGTACCGCGGGCGTGATCGAGTACCTGACGGCGTCGGTCGCCGACCTGGGCGATGCCGAGGTCCCGCGCAACTGGCACAGGGCGGCCCATGCCCTGGTGGCCATGGCCACCGCCGCCCCGGAGCAGGCCCGCACCGTGCTGCCGCGCTTCACGGGCGCGAAGGTCTGGCAGTTGCGCATGTACGCCGCGCGTGCAGCCGCTATCCTGCGCGAGCGCCAGGCCCTCGAAGGGCTCACGCGCGACAGCGACGACAACGTGGTCGAGGCTGCAATCGTGGGCCTGAGCGCCGTCGCCGGGCACGATGCCGACCGGAGCTACGTGGAGGCGCTCGGCCGCCAGGGCCACCAGGTGATCCGCGTCGCGGCGCTTGCGCTCGAACGCACGCCGACGCCCGATACCGCCACCCCAGCCCTGAAGGCGGCACTGGACCGGGCCGACGACGACGGGCGCCCCGGCGCGACCGATGCGAGGACCGCGCTCAGGGCCACACTCACCTCCATCGGTGTTGCGGTGCGGGCGCCAAAGCCCGGCAGCCTGCCCGCCGCCCCGCTCACGGCGAACGACCTCCGGCGGCTGGCCTCGCCACGGGCGCGGTTCACGATCAAGGACGTCGGCGTCTTCGACGTCGCACTGTTCACCCAGGAAGCGCCGGCCACCGTGCTCCACTTCGTCAGGCTCGCCTCGTCCGGCTACTACGACGGGCTGACCTTCCACCGCGTGGTCCCCAACGGCATCATCCAGGGTGGAAGCCCCGGCGCCAACGAGTACATCAGCGAGTCGCCCTACATGCGCGACGAGGTCGGCCTGTGGCCGCACGTACGCGGAGCGCTGGGTATCTCGACCCGCGGGCGCGACACCGGTGACGCCCAGATCTTCGTCGACCTGGTGGACAACCCGCGCTACGACCACACGTACACGGTGTTCGCGCAGGTGCTGAACGGCATGGAGATCGTCGATCGCATCCTCGAAGGGGATGTGATCGAGTCGGTCGAGATCCTGCCGTGAACTTCTCGCGGCGGATGCCTGCCAGCCTCGAGGCCAACGCCCTCGCGCAGGCGGTGGTGCGCCTGCGGCAGTCGGGCGCACCGCTCATCGATCTCACCGAGTCCAACCCGACCCGCGCCGGCTTCGAATACCCGGCGGACCTGCTCACGCCCCTGGGCGATGCGCGCGGCCTCGCCTATCGGCCCGATGCGCTGGGGCTGCCCCAGGCTCGTGAGGCGGTCGCGGCAGACTTCGCCCGACGTAGCATCGTCGTGCCGACGGAGCGCATCGCGCTGACGGCCAGCACGAGCGAAGCCTATTCGCTGATCTTCAAGCTGCTGTGCGACCCGGGCGACGCAGTGCTGGTTCCACAGCCAAGCTACCCGCTGTTCGAGCACCTCACGAGGCTCGACGCCGTCGAGGCGGTGCCGTACCGGCTCGAGTATCACGGCCGCTGGTCTGTGGATGTGTCGAGCGTCGAGCGGGCGCTCACGCCGCGGACGCGTGCACTCCTGATCGTGAGCCCGAACAACCCTACCGGCAACTTCGTCAGCGCGGCCGATCTCGATGCCCTCGTGTCGGTGTGCGCCCCACGCGGCATTGCCCTCATCTCCGATGAGGTGTTTGCGGACTACGTGCTGCAGGACGACACGCGCATGCCCCGCGGCTGCCTCGCCCGCCGGGAGGACGTGGCCGGCTTCACGCTTGGCGGGCTCTCGAAGTCTGTCGGGCTGCCGCAGGCCAAGCTGGGATGGATCGCGGTCAGCGGCGACGCCGGGTCAGTGCGGGACATCCTGCCGCGGCTGGAGCTCGCGTGCGACACGTACCTGTCGGTGTCCACACCGGTCCAGCTCGCCGCCGGTGAGCTGCTCCGGCGAGGCAGCACCGTGCGCGATCAGATCCTGCGTCGGGTGCGCGCGAACCTTGCACAGTGCACGTCGCTGGTGGCCGGGTGCCCCGCGGCGACGCTGCTCCACGCCGAGGGCGGCTGGTCGGCCGTGCTGCGGGTGCCGACCCTGATGCCCGAAGAGGAACTGATGCTCGGACTGCTGACGACGGACGCCGTGCTGGTGCACGCCGGCTACTTCTTCGACTTCCCCACGGAGTCCTTCCTCGTCGTCAGCCTGCTGCCGCCCGAGCCGGTGTTCACCGAGGGGCTCTCGCGCGTCCTGCGTCGCGTGGGAACGGACGGGCGGGCATGATGCCTGCGGCCCGCCGTTCGGGAATCCTGGTGCCGTTGTTCTCCGCGCCGTCCACCGGGAGCTGGGGCATTGGCGACATCGGCGACATCGGTCCGCTCACCGCCTGGCTCGGCGGCGCGGGCCAGCGCATCCTGCAGTTGCTGCCGCTGAACGAGATGGCACCCGGCACGCAGTCGCCCTACTCCGCCATGAGCGCCATGGCGATCGACCCGATTTACATCCGCATGCCGGCGGTGCCCGATTTCGCTGCCGTCGGAGGCGAGGCGGCGCTGGGTGTGGAGGCCTGCGCCGCGCTGGCCGACGTGCGACGGGCCGATCGGGTCGAGTACGCGCGCATCAGGCCGATCAAGGAGCAGGCCCTTCGGGCGGCGTTCGAGCATTTCCTCGTGCGCGAGTGGCAGCACGGCTCTGCGCGCGCGCAGTCCTTTGCCGCCTTCGTGGCAGACCAGGCCTGGTGGCTGGATGACTACGCACTGTTCCGTGCGCTGCACGAACGGCACCTGGGAACGGCGTGGACCGGATGGCCTGAACCCCTGCGGGCACGGCATCCCGATGCCCTGGAGGCCGCACGTCAGGAGCTTCAGCCGTCAATCCGCTTCTTCCAGTACGCACAGTGGATTGGCGACGGGCAGTGGGCGGAGGCGCGAGCTGCGGCGCGAGCGAACGGCGTCCAGCTCTTCGGTGACCTTCCCTTCCTGGTCGACACCCACAGTGCGGACGTCTGGCGGCACCAGGCGCGCTTCCGCCTGGACCGCTCGGTGGGCGTGCCGCCTGACGCGTTCAGCGCAACGGGGCAGGACTGGGGCATGCCGCCGTACGACTGGGATGCGCTGCGTGCAGCAGACTTCGACTGGCTGCGCGACCGCGCACGCCGCAGTGCCGACCTCTTCGACGGCTACAGGGTGGACCACCTGGTGGGTTTCTACCGGACCTACTCGCGCCCACGCGACGGCCAGGGCGAGCCCGAATTCTCGCCGGCGGACGAGGACGCGCAGCGGGCGCTCGGAGAGGCCGTGCTCGGCATCTTCAGGGAACCGGGTGCCGAGATCGTCGCCGAGGACCTGGGTGTCGTACCCGACTTCGTGCGCGCATCACTCGAGCGCCTGGCTGTGCCGGGCTTCCGCGTGTTCCGCTGGGAGCGGCTCTGGAATGAGCCCGGTCAGCCGTTTCGCGATCCGGCTGGCTACCCGCCCCTCTCAGTGGCGACGAGCGGCACGCACGACACGGAACCACTGCGAACCTGGTGGGACGCGGCAGACGCGGACGAGCGGACCGCGATGGCAGCCGTCCCTTCGGTCGTCGCCGCTGGCAGCGGCGACGACCTCCTGTCCGCGCCGTTCGTGCCGCACGTGCGCGACGCACTGCTGCAGGCGCTCTTCGGTGCGGGATCGGACATCGTCCTCTGCCCGATCCAGGACATCTTCGGCTGGGACGATCGCATCAACGAGCCGGCCACCGTCAACGATCGGAACTGGTCGTACCGCCTGCCCTGGCCGATCGACGAACTTGGTGCGCAGCCCGAGGCAGCGGAACGCCAGGCGACGCTCCGCGAATGGGCGCGGCGTTACCGCAGGCTCTGAGCGCACGCGACGCGGCGCTCACCCAACGGATGAGTCGAACGCTCCTGCGGACACGCGGGTTGTCGGCGCCCGTGTCGACATTCCGATAGGCGCGGGCTGGGTCATCGGCAGGCCACATCGGTCGAGGCCCGTCCTGCTGCCGATCTCCGTGGCAGGGAAGTTGATCAGTCTTCCCACAGCGCTGCTGCATCGCTACACACCCTGATGCAGGCTCGCCGATTTCACGCCTACCTCGCACCGAGGGTGCTGCTCCAGAGGCACGACCCGCCCGAGAGGGTTCACTCCTGCTGCGGCACGTTCCCGAGCTGTCGCGAAATCGATCAAACCGGGTTGCCCCTCTGAAGGGACTCCCCAGCACGGGCGCGATCGATCTCGACGCGCTCCCGTGCTCCGCACGCGTCGGCCGACACTCAGGCCCTCACACTGTCTGTTCGACCGACATGGGAGGCTTTATGCGAATCTGGCGATGGCGCATTGCATTGCCGCTCCACGCCGTCCTTGCGGCGCTCCTGGCGGCCCCCATGCCGACGTCTGCGCAGGACACCGGCACTCATACCGGCGACGTCTTCGGCGATCTCGTCCACATCAAGCGCGACCCGGGAACCGGACAACCCATCCTGCAGAAGCGGTGGGTGGCACTGCCCGAGGATGAGTTCGGCTGGGCGTACTGCCCGATACCGGTCGACGCGACAGGCGCGGAGATTCCGTTCGCAGCAGACAGCTGCGACCCCGATCCGGCGTACGTGGACGCGGTCGTGGAGGTCGACTACTTCGGTCGGCTGAGCGGCGGCCGGACGAAGGAACGGAACCAGCGGATGCACTTCGACGAGGTCATCGACAACATCAAGGCAGCCGAGGCGCTGGACCTCGATGAGGCCGGGCGCCTGCGGCTCGGCACCTCGTGCGACGCGGGCGGCACCTGCGCCACGTGGAAGACCGTGGACTCGCCGATGGAGAATCTGGCGCTCTACCGGCGGATCCTCAAGTACGGCCACATGCAGACCGACCCACTCGAAGAGGACACGTCCGCCGCTGGCGATCCGGCGCTGGGCACGGTGTATCACCCCGCGCTCGCGGCGGAGGACTGGCCCAAGTTCCGCGGGCGCACCACGACGCTGCTGCCCCGTGCTGATGCGTCGCAGTGTTTTTCGGGGTCGGTGTTCCAGACCGCCTGCGCTGAAGCACAGTCACTCGGCGTCGACGACTTCCTGATGGCCGACTCGGTGCTCGCCGGTGCGGCGGACAAGACCGGGAAGATCACCGTCGACCTCGTGCAGTACCTGAACCGCATTCTCAAGATCCCGATCGCCACACCGGAGTCGGCGGCGGCCGTGGATACGCTCCCGGCGCTGATTCGGGACGAGTACGGCGCCATTTCGGACGGTTCGGACAGCATGCCGTCGCCCGCGAACGAGCGATTCCTGGACTTTGCGAACGCGGCCTATCGGCGCACCGACTGGTACAGCCGATCGGTCCTGGTCCTGCAGACCGCCAACGGAGGCATCAGCTGGCAACCGACGTCGGTGAACCTGCTGCAGTGGCTCAGTTACGCCAACGGGGCGGCGACGCCCACCTACAGCAACATGGACGCGTTCGTCGCCGGTGGGCAGGATGCGCTGCGTGTCGTGGAGTTCATCCACGAGTATGAGATGCCAGCGAACCTGTGGGGTGTCGGTGCACAGACAACGACGACCGTGCAGGCCCTCTCGCTGGAGTACAGGGCTGGTGTCCAGAGCGTGCTGCTGAGGGCCACAATCAACAGTGCGTCTCCCGTGAATGACGGGACGGTCACGTTCGCGGTGCAGACCTCGGCGAGTGTGGCGGTCGGGTCCGTGGTGACCTCCGGCACGGTGGTGAACGGCGTGGCGACCGCGGTCTACGATGTGCCGGCTGGCACTCTTCCGCAGACACTCGTGATCATCGCCGTCTACAGTTCCTCCTCCGCCTTCGCGTCGAGCACCGGAGAAGGATCCCTGCTGATCGGCCAGGCGCCGACCTCCACGAGTGCGCTGCCCGCGTTCGCGCCGCTCTCCAAGAACGCGCAGGTCGTGTCGCTGATGGCCTCGGTGTCATCCGCCGACCCGGTGCCCATCGGCGCGGGCACGGTGAGCTTCACGGTCCGTAACGGCGCCAACGTGGTCGTGGGGACTCCGGTCGTCGCGGCCGTGAACAGCGGCATGGCATCGGCGAACTACACGATTCCCGGCGGCCTGAGCGCGCAGTTGCTGACCATCTCCGCAGCCTACGGTGGATCGGCGGGATACGCCCTGAGCAGCGGCACCAGCGTGCTGTCGCTCGGTGCAAGCCCCCTCACCGTGACGTCGCTGACGCCTGACGTCACGCTGCCGGTCCCGGCAGGGACGGCGGTGACCTGGACGGCCAGGGTCTCCGGTGGCCTTGGGCCGCAGACGTACAAGTTCAATGTGTTCGACGGTACGTCGTGGACCATGGGGCAGGAGTGGAGCCTGTCCAACACCTGGAAGTGGTATCCGCCGCTTCCGGGCAACTACACGATCCAGGTTCTGGTCCGCAATGCCGGGTCTACGAGCCCCTACGATGCGACGCTATCGGTCAGCGCCTCGATCTCCGTTCCGAAGACGCTGACGATCACGAGCATCGTCCCGAGCGCGATCTCGGTACCGGCCGGTACAGGGGTCGTCTGGACCGCGGCAGCCGCGGGCGGGCGGGAACCGTACACCTTCGCGTTCTACGTGCATGACGGCACGTCGTGGACGCTCGGCCGTGACTGGTCCACGTCCAGGACCTGGACGTGGACGCCTGCTGCGGCCGGCACGTACACGTTCCAGGTATGGGTCCGTAACGCTGGCTCCACGACCGTGTACGACGCGTACCGGACATTCGGTCCGTTCACCGCGACGATGCCGTCCTCGATCGTGGCGACATCGCTCGTCCCCGGTCGCGCAGCGCCCACGCCGGCCGGAACGCCGGTGACCTGGACCGCGACCGCGCTGGGCGGAACGCCCGCCTACACGTATCAGTTCCACCTCTTCAACGGCCTGAGCTGGAGCGTTGAGCAGGACTGGAGCACCTCGAACACGTGGACGTGGGTTCCGCCGATCGCGGGCACCTACAGCGTGCGCGTGTGGGTCCGGAACAACGGCTCGATCGAGCTGTACGACGCCTCGCGGACGATCGACGCCTACGTCGTCACGCCGCCGGCGGCGCTCAGCGTGACGAGCCTGCTCCTCGACCGTCAGTCACCCGTGAGCGCGGGCACGCCGGTACGACTGTCCGCACGCGCGGCCGGTGGGATCGGACCGTACACGTTCAAGTTCTATGTGTTCGACGGGACGACCTGGACGGTCGGACAGGACTGGAGCACGTCTGACAGCTTCACGTGGCTGCCGACAACGCGGGGCACCTACACCTTCCAGGTGTGGGTCAGGAACGCCGCCTCGGTGGCTGCCTATGATGCATGGCGGGCGGCTGGACCGATGGTCGTCGGAGAACCCGCGCCACTGACCGTCGTCAGCGTGACGACATCGCCGGGAGTCCCGCTCGTGGCGGGCGGCCCGGCCGTGCTCACGACAACGGCCGCTGGCGGACACGGACCGTACACCTATCAGTTCTGGGTGTTCAACGGGACGGCGTGGAGCCTTGGCCAGGACTGGAGCCCGGCGAACACGTTCGTGTGGACGCCACCGGCCGCTGGCACCTACTCCGTCCAGAGCTGGGTACGCAACGCCGGCTCGGTCGCGACGTGGGATGCGTGGGGGACCACGGGCACCTTCGTCGTCAACCCGTAGGTCTCGCCCGGCACGCGCCTCGTGAGGCTCGACCCATGAGGCGCGCCGCCGGGCAGGCGTGCTGACAGACAAAAAAGGGGCACCCCGCCATGGCGGGGTGCCCCTTTGTCGTTGACGCGTGTAGAGACGACTAGATCAGCACCTTGATGACGACGCGGCGGTTCTGCGCGCGGCCGGCCCGCGTCTTGTTCGGGGCCACCGGCTTGTCCTCGCCGAAGCTGATGACGCTCATCTTGTGCAGCGGGATCTGGTGCTTCTCGTAGAGATACGCCTTCACGGCCTCCGCACGCTCGAGACCGAGCCGGTGGTTCAGCTCGCTCGCACCGACATCGTCGGTGTGTCCCTCGATCTCGAAGAAGGCGCCCTTCGGGTCGGCCTTGATCTGGGTGATCATCTCGTCGAGACGGGCTTTGGCCTCGTCAGGCAGGTCGGTCTTGCCGAACTTGAAGTTCCCCTGATCCTCGTTGAGCACCACCTCGAACGCCATGCGCTTCATGGACTTGTCGAGGGCGTCGGCCTTGGCCACGGCGCCGTTGGCCGTATTGGCCGCCTGGCCGGCCGCGCTGTTGGCCGCGTCGGCTGCCTGGCGGGCCTGACCGGCCGCCGACTGCGCGCGCTGGTCGACGTCGCTGATCTTGGCTTCGTTCTGGCGGGTCCGCTCCTGCGTCTCCTCGAGGGAGCGTCCGAGCGAGTCCACCTTGTCGTTCACCTCACCCACGCTGGTGCGCACGAACTTCTTGGTGGCGCACGCCGTCGTGCCGCCAACCGCGAACACCGCGATGGGAATAGCCAGAAAGAGTTTCCGCAACATTGTCCGTTCCTCCTAATCCGAAACCGGGCGCGATTGCCCCGCAAAGTAACCACTCCGGGCACGCACGGTGAGGTCCCTGCCCCTGGCACGAACCACGAGCGGGTGCCACCCCGGATTGCCGCTCGATTCGAACGCGATGAGATATTGCTGACGCAGCTCGTCCACTATCTGGCGCGCCGTCTGGCTGCGCTCGGCGACAGTACTCGCCACAAACGCGCGCCCGCCGGTCCACAGCGCGAGGTCGCTCAGCGAACCGGTCAGCGCCGAGCGCTCGTAGGTCGTCGCCGCGATGTCGGCCGACGGGTTGTCAATCGCCGGCACAATCCCAACGACGTACACCGGCACGTCGATCGAACTGGCAATGCCGGACACCTCACCGGGCGTGAGCCGGCTGGCGGTGTCCATGCCGTCGGTGAGCACGACCACGGCACGCCGGATGCCCTCGCGGGTCGCCACACGCTCCGCCGTTCGCGCCACGGCGTCGTGCAGCGAGGTGGCGCCGAACGGCGTGAGCGCAGCCATCGACGGGGGCAGCTGACGCAGGCCGGGCGTGAACGGGGTCACCTCGTCGAGTCTCGTGTCGAACGTGAAGACGGCAGCCTCGTCCCCCTCGAGCGTCATCCAGCTCAGGATGTGCTCGGCGGTCTCCTGCGCCTTGCGCATCCGCGCTTCCATGCTGCCGCTCACGTCGAACAGCAGGGCCAGGCTCAGCGGTGACCGATCGTTCCGGAACTCCGAGATGCGCCTCGTGATGCCGTTGTCGAGAATCTCGAAGTCCCGAACCGACAGGTCGTGCACGAAGCGCCCCTTCCTGTCCCTGACCACCGCGGCCACCCTCACCAGTTCGACACTGGACTTGAAGGTCACCACGGGTGGCGCACCGAGCCCGCCCGGCTGCTGAGCCGACACGGCCGCTCCCAGGCCTACGAAGGCGGCCAGGGCTGCCGTCGCCGTCCTGAAGAACTCATGCGGTGCCATCGCCCTCACGTATTCCAAAGGTGCTGCCAAACTTACAAATCTCTCATTTGTAACGACTTGTTGAAATACAAGCATATCAGCGATGACCGGAAATGGGCTCGGTACGTGAATTTTCTACACGGTTTGTGGCGATCGACGGCTCGGCGCGGATGTAATTGTTACGCTCCGCCCATTTCGACGGCGTGATACCTCCGTGCTTGCGCAACGCTGTAAGATTGCTGGGGTGAGCCCGACCCATACCGCCATTCCTGTCTCCCGCCGCGTCAGCCAGTTCTCCTATGCGATCCGGAATATCGTCGTGGAGGCCCAGCGCGTCGAAGCCGCCGGGACCAAGGTCAGGTACCTGAACATCGGCGATCCGGTGCTCTTCGGCTTTGCGCCGCCCGTGCATCTGGTCGAGGCCGTCGAGAAGGCGCTCCGGGATGGTCACAACGGTTACGGGCCGTCGGCCGGCCTCGCCTCGGCCCGTGAAGCGGTGGCGGCGGAGCACACCGCGAACGGCTGGCCGATCAGCGCGGACCGGGTCTTCATTACGGCCGGCACCTCGGAAGGCATCGAGCTCGCACTGACAGCCCTCCTCGACGAAGAGGGGGAGGTGCTGGTGCCGATGCCGACCTATCCCCTGTACACCGCAATCATTGCGAAGCTCGGTGCGCAGGCGAAGTACTACCGGTGCGATCCGTCACGCGGCTGGATCCCGGACATCGAGCACCTGTCCTCGCTCGTCACGCCGCACACGCGGGCCATCGTGGTGATCGACCCGAACAACCCCACGGGGGCAACGTATCCGGTCGAGGCGAGGCGGGCGATCATCGCGTTCGCCGAACAGCACGGTCTCGCCATCCTCGCCGATGAGGTGTATGCGGACCTCGGATATGAGGGGCCGGTGCCGCCCCTGGGCCTGCTCGATCCTGACGCCCCGATCATCTCGTTCTCGAGCCTGTCGAAAGCCTATCTGGCACCGGGCTGGCGCACCGGATGGCTCTCGATCGGCCGCTCCCCACGCCTGGACGATGTGGCGGCGGCAATCCGGAAGCTCGCGGACGGACGGCTCTGCAGCACGGTCCCGATGCAGTACGCGGTTACGGCTGCGCTGACGGGCGACAAGTCGCACCAGAGCCGATTCCGTGCGGAGCTGAAGCTGCGCGGCACGCTCACCGCCGAGTCGCTTCGGGCGATACCGGGCGTGTCGTGCATGACGCCGACGGCCGGGTTCTACGCCATGCCCCGCATTCCGCTGCCGCCCGGCCGGACCGATCAGGAGTACGTGCTCGGGCTGCTTCGGGCGACGGGCGTGCTGGTCGTGTATGGATCGGGTTTTGGATTGCCCGCGTCGGAGGGCTATCTGCGCATTGTCTTTCTGGCATCGCCTGAGGAGCTCACGGAGGTGTACCGCCTGATGGCGGACTACACCACGGAATTCCTCCGGTGAAAACCGCCGCGGTCGTCCGCGCGGTCCTCACGACTGCGCTCGCGACCGCGGTGCTCTACACGCTCTACATCGCGCGCGACGCGCTGCTCGTCATCTACATCAGCGGCCTGCTCGCAACCGGGCTCGGTCCGCTCGTGCACCGTATCGAGCACGCGGCGGCTCCCGGCACCAGGCGGCTGCCACGCTGGCTCGCCATCCTGCTCATCTATCTCACGATCGTCGGGGCACTGACCGGTGTCGGGCTGCTGGTGGTGCCGCCACTGGTGCAGCAGGGGCAGGACCTGTGGGGGCAGCTCCCCGACCTGCTCAGTCGTGGCCAGCAGTTCCTCGTGGACCGCGGCCTCATGGACCACCAGCTCTCGCTGAAGGAAGCGGTTCGCAACGCCCCAGGCCCCGGCCAGGCGGTGGGCACCGCGGTGAATGCGGTCACCCGGGTGCTCACCGGCATCTTCGGCCTGCTCACCATCCTCATCCTGACCTTCTACCTGCTGATCGAGAGTGACGCGCTGTTCAGTGGCTTCGCGCGGTTGTTCCCGAGGGCCGACCGCCCCCGCGTCGAGGATGCCGCCCGTGAGATTTCCACCAAGGTCAGTGCCTGGCTGAGTGGGCAGCTCGTGCTCGGCGGCGCCATCGGCCTGAGTGCGGCCGTCGCGCTGTATCTCATCGGGGTCCCGTACTTCTACGTACTTGCCTTGCTGGCGGCCTTCGGCGAGTTCATCCCGGTGGTCGGGCCGGTGCTGTCCGCGGTACCGGCCATTCTGGTTGCCCTGACCGTGTCGCCACAGACCGCCGCACTGACGACGCTGTTCTTCGTGCTGCAGCAGCAGGTCGAGAACCACCTGCTCGTCCCGAAGGTGATGGAACGTCAGGTGGGCGTGAGCGCGGTCGTCGTGATCGTCTCGCTGCTCATCGGTGGCTCCGTGCTCGGCATCCTCGGCGCCATCCTCGCCGTGCCCACCGCGGCAATCGTGCAGGTGGTCGTCGGGGAGCTGCTCGACGAGCGGGACCGCCTGCAGGACCTTCGCGACCTGGGGGCCGGCTGACACGCCGGCGGCGCAGGACCGAGCATCCCCGTGCGCACGCTCCGGGGCGGCGGCCAAGTCCCGATGCTGGTCCGACTTTTGACTATGCCCGTTCCAGACGAGGAAAAATGGCGTACTCAGCGCCACAAGTTCCCCGGACAGCGGACAAATGTCAGCAACCCTTACCTTACGGCAGACAAGTGGGGCACACCGCCTGGATTGGCCTCACGGCCCCTTCGGCGACATCGCCGTGCTCGTGTTCGTGCTCGTGCAGTGCCTGGACGGCGCCTTCACCTACCTGGGTGTGCACACGTGGGGGCTGTCGATTGAGGCGAACCCGCTGGTGAGCTCGGCCCTTTCGTTTGCCGGAGTCGGCACGGGGCTCGCGGCCACGAAGCTGTTTGCCGTCGGGCTCGGCGTGATGCTGCACCTGCGGCGGGTCCACCTCGTGGTGGCGCTGCTCTCGCTGTTCTACATCGCCGTCGCGATCCTGCCCTGGACGGTGATGTTCCTGACCCTGCCGTAGCCGCGCCGGCACGGATGGCGGGACGTCCCCCGGTGCGGGAACGTCACTATACTGTCGCCATGCGTCAGGACCCGCTGTCCTATCTCGCCGTCGAACTCGACACGCTCCGCGCACAGGGGCTCTACCGACGGCTCCGGGTCCTGGAGGGCGAGCAGCGCGCGCGCACCACCTTCGACCACACACAGGTCGTCAACCTCTCCTCGAACAATTACCTCGGGCTGACCACGCACCCGCGGCTGCGCGAGGCCGCCATCCGTGCGATCGAGCAGTTGGGCGTGGGCTCCGGCTCGGTCCGCACCATCGCCGGCACGATGGCGATCCACATGGAGCTCGAGGAGCGGCTGGCCCGCTTCAAGAAGACCGAGGCGGCGGTCGTGTTCCAGAGCGGCTTCACGGCGAATGCCGGCACGGTCTCCTCGGTGCTGACCAGGGACGACGTCGTGATTTCGGACGAGTTGAACCATGCCAGCATCATCGATGGCTGCCGCCTGAGCCGCGCCACGATCAAGGTGTTCCCGCACAAGGACGTCGATGCGGCACGCGACATCCTCCGATCGCTGCCCGCCTCACAGCGCAAGTTGCTCATCACCGACGGCGTCTTCAGCATGGACGGCGACCTCGGTCCACTGCCGGCGCTGTGCGACCTCGCCGAGGAGTTCGGCTGCATCATGATGGTGGACGACGCGCACGCGAGCGGCGTGTTCGGCGCCAACGGGCGCGGCACCGTGGACCACTTCGGGATGCACGGACGCGTGGACATCCAGGTGGGGACGCTGTCCAAGGCCATTGGCGCCCTCGGCGGCTACGTCGCGGGCAACCGCGCGTTCGTCGAGTTCCTCTACCACCGGGCCCGTCCGTTCCTGTTCTCGACCTCGCATCCGCCGTCGGTGGCGGCCAGCTGCATCGCGGCCCTCGACGTGCTGCTCGAGGAACCGCAGATCATGGAGCAGCTCTGGGAGAACACGCGGTTCTTCAAGGCCGGGCTGCAGGCGATGGGCTTCAACACCGGCGGCAGTGAGAGCCCCATCACTCCGGTCATCGTCGGCGATGGTGCGCTGGCGATGGCCCTGTCCGACCGGTTGTTTGCCTCGGGTGTCTTCGCGCAGGGGATCGCCTTCCCGACAGTGGCCCGCGACAAGGCACGCGTCCGCACCATCGTCACGGCCACGCACACGCGCGACGAGCTGCAGTTCGCCCTCGACACCTTCCGCACCGTGGGCATGGAGCTGGGAATCATCGGCTGATGCGGATCTGCTCGAACCTCGGGGCGTGCGCCCTGGCGGTGATCGTCACCGTCATGCCGGGTCCGCTCTGCGCGCACGCGCGCGGCCAGGCGGCCACGCAGGACGCGCAGGCTCCTTCGGACGGTTCCGCGATCGACGATGACATGGCACTGCAGGCGTTCCTGCGGAAGCTCGAGCCGATCATCCTGGCGGCCGATGCGGACGGGTTTGCCAGCCTGGAGGGCCCGCTCGGCAACCGCGAGGATGCGCTCGCGTTCGCGAACGCCGAGCTGAGTCCCGGTGCGACCAGGGCCGTGGTGCAGGAGCGCGACCGCGCCACCCTCACGCTGGGCGGCATCCCCGGCAACGTCTACGCCGTCACCGTCGACGCCTTCATCGAGTTCGGGAACCGCGCCAGGGTCGCCACCTGGCAGCTGTTCCTGCGCCGGTCGGCCGACTCGTGGGGGATCATCCGGCAGCAGGTGGTCTCGTCCGTCGACAACCTGTTCCGGCTCACGCTGAACGGCGCGAAGCAATACGACATCCGGAACCTGACCGTCGCGGCCGAAGACCTGAGCCTGTCGGTCGCCACAGGCACGGCGTTCACCATCGATACCGAACGTGGCGTCACCGGGCTGGTGATCATGGGCCGTGGCGACATGCGGTTCTCGCCGGCACCGGATACCGAAAAGGGACAGGTCCGCATCTTCGCCGGGGCGGAGGTGCTCGAGACGCGGTTCGACGCCGCGTATGTCCGGGTCGGCACGCCCGAGACGCATTACGATGCATCGGCGCTCGTCGAGCGCCCGACGGATGCCCGCGACCTGAAACGCGCGCAGCAGATCTTCAGCGAGGAGTCGCCGAAGTCGTTCGCGGTCGACCTGGCGGATCTCACGCGAGACGCCTGGACCCTGCTGCCGGGCGATGCCGACTTCCTCGCCGAGGTGCGCACCCGGCGCTTCAACACCCTGACCTACGCACGGTCGGCCTCCGAACCCGAGGACATCTCGGTGTTCGAGCGGCGCCGCAAGCGGAACATCGCGCTCTACCCCTCCAAGGAGAAGCTGGCCACGCGGGGGCGCTTCTACAACGAGGACGACCTGGCCCCCTACGACGTCCTCGACTACGACATCGACCTGACGGTGCTGCCGGAACGGCAGTGGCTCGACGGACGGGCGCGCATGAGACTGAAGGCGCGGTCCGGCGCGATTGGCCAGCTCACCATCAAGCTGGCCGACACGCTGACCGTGCGGTCGCTCACGAGCGACCGTTTCGGGCGCCTGTTCCACCTCCGCGTCACCAACCAGAACACGCTGCTGATCAACCTGCCGACGCTGCTCGACCAGGATCAGGAACTGACGCTCACCATCAGCTACGCGGGGCGCCTGGAGCCGCAGAGCCCCGACCGGGAGACGCTGCTGCCTGGCCAGGACGAAGCGCCACGGCAGCAGATGCCGGTGGCCAGCCCCTTTGCCGACGACCTGTCCGCACCGAGGGCCGAGCCCAGCTACCTGTACAGCAACCGGAGCTTCTGGTATCCGCAGTCGACCGTCAGCGACTACGCCACGGCGCGCATCCGTCTGACCGTGCCGCTGATGTATGGCTCTGTCGCCACGGGTGAGGTGGCCGGCGCCCCCGAGGTCCTGCTCGACAAGGATCCGGCGAACGCCCGGCATGTCTACGTCTTCAATGCGCGACGGCCGGCCCGTTACCTCTCGCTCATCGTGTCGCGCTTCATCAGGGCCGAGAGCAGCGACGTGGTATTCCAGCCGCCCGGAGGGGCCGACTCGCCCGACGTGCTCGCTGATGCGCAGAACGGGGCCGGTCCGCTCCCGAGCCTGCGGCTCACCGTCGAGGCCAACCCCCGGACGACGCGAGAGGGCCGGCAGGTGCTCACCAGGGCCACCAGCATCATCAAGTTCTTCCAGGCTCTCGTGGGCGACTCGCCGTACCCGAGTTTCACCGTCGCGCTCGTCGAGAGCCTCACACCGGGCGGCCACAGCCCGCCCTACTTCGCGCAGCTGAATGCGCCGCTCCCCAACAGTCCGCTCGTGTGGCGCAACGACCCGGCCGCCTTCGAGAACTACCCGGAGTTCTTCGTGGCCCACGAGATTGCGCACCAGTGGTGGGGGCACGGCGTCGGCTGGCAGAACTACCACGAGCAGTGGTTGAGCGAGGGGTTCGCCCAGTACTTCGCGGCGCTCTACGCCAACGAGAACCGCGGGACCGAGGTCTTCCAGGGTGTGCTCCGTCGCATGCGGCGCTGGGCCATGAACGAGTCGGACCAGGGCCCGGTCTACCTCGGTTATCGCATCGGCCACATCCGGAACGACGGCCGTGCCTTCCGGGCGATCATCTACAACAAGGGCGCCATGGTGCTGCACATGCTGCGGCAGCTCCTCGGGGACGACGTCTTCTTCAGGGGAATCCCCCGGTTCTACCTGAGCTCCCGATTCAGGAAGATCGGCTCGGAGGACTTCCGGCTCGCGATGCAGGAGGAGTCGGGCCGGGACCTGTCCCGGTTCTTCGAGCGCTGGATCTACAACGCCACGCTGCCCGCCATCACCTTCTCGGCCCGGATCGAAGGGGCCCAGACGGCCGTCCTGCGGTTCGAGCAGGCGGGCGAGGTCTTCGACGTGCCGGTGCTCGTCACCCTGACCTATGCCGACGGCCGGACCCGTGACGTGGTGGTGCCGGTCACCGACCGGGTTGTCGAGGTGCGCGTGCCGGCAGAGGCCCCGTTGAAGTCGGCCGCGGTCAGCCGACGCGACGTGTCCCTGGCCAGGTTCCGGTCTGCCGACGGGGGGCGGTAGGCTGCCGGTCGGCCTGGATCGGCTTGGACAGGGAGGCTGACCCGCCGGCCGGGGTGGTGAGATATGATCAGGAGCTTATGGAATCCGTCACGCTGACGATCGACGGCCGTGCGGTCACCGTCGAGAAGGGCAAGACCGTCCTTCAGGCCGCCATCGAAGCCGGCATCTCCGTCCCGTACTACTGCTACCACCCGGGCATAGGCATCGAAGGCTCCTGCCGCGTCTGCATCGTCAAGGTCGAGAAGATGCCGAAGCTGCAGACTTCGTGCTCGACCGTGGCGGCCGAGGGGATGGTGGTGCACACCCGGAGCGAAGAGGTGATTGCCGCCCGCGCGGGCGTGTTCGAGCTGCTGCTCGTGAATCACCCCCTCGACTGCCCGGTGTGCGACAAGGGCGGAGAATGCCCGCTGCAGGACTACTCGTACACGTTCGGACCGGACCAGAGCCGCATGGAATTCCCGCGGCGTGTGTTCGACGGCGAGGGTGTCAGGGGCGACGTCGACTTCGGCCCGACGCTGATGCTGAATCGCCAGCGCTGCATCCTGTGCACCCGCTGCATCCGCTTCATGGAAGAGGTCGAGGGTGACGCCCAGATTGGCGTGGTCAACCGCGGGTATGGCAGTGAGATCGCCACCTTCCGCGACGAAGGGGTGCACTCGCTCATCTCGGGCAACCTCATGGACGTCTGCCCCGTCGGCGCCATCACGACGAAGCAGTACCGCTTCAAGTCGCGCCCCTGGGACAACCCCAACGTGGCCGACACCATCTGCACGATGTGCTCGAAGGGGTGCAACACGAACGCCTGGCTCAAGGCCAAGCCCGAGTGGGCCAAGGGCTCGCGCCTCATCCGGATCACCCCGCGCTACAACCCCGACGTGAACGGCTACTGGATGTGCGACATCGGCCGGTTCGACTTCGGATGGATCGAAGGGGACAATCGGCTCGGGAAGCCGCTCGCACGCAGCAGCGCGGGCACGCTCGAACCGGCCACGTGGCGCGACGTGGTGGCCAAAGTGGCCGATCGCCTGTCGGCTGCCGGCACCTCCGGCAAGGGCGACGTCCGCTTCCTCCTCTCGGCCCATGCCTCGCACGAGGAGTTCTTCCTCTTCCGCAGGCTGACCGAGGAACTGCTGGGAGCCGACGGCCCGAAGGCGGTCACCGTGGGCTGGAAGGTGACGCCGAAGCAGCAGCCCGAGCGCACCAGGTTCAAGGTACCCGCGGTTGATGCGCCCAACGTGAACGGCGCCCGCATGTTCGGCTTCGTGCCCGGCGCAGTGGGCGAGGCGCAAGGCCCGGCTGACCTGTCGGCGCTGCGTGCCGCGGTGGAGGGCGGCTCGGTGGCGGCACTGTACGTCTTCGACCCCGGGCCGGACACCCTCGGCGACACGAGCTGGATTGTCGCCGCCCGCCAGTCCGGCCGGCTGCCGCTGCTCGTCGTCCAGGGCGTGGTCATGACCGACCTCGTCAGGGCCGCCGACTTCGTGCTCCCCGGTGCATCGTTCGTCGAGAAGGACGCGTCCTACACGAACGACCAGGGTGTGCTGCAGGGAACGTCGAAGGCGATCACCGCGCCCGGCGACGCCATGGAAGACTGGCAGGTCGTCGTCAACGTTGCCGCCGCGCTTGGCGTCACGCTGGGCTACACGGCCAGCGCGCACGTCCGTGGCGACATCGCGGCGCGCTACGCAGGGGTGCCTGGAGTGGATGGCCTGACGGGGCTCGCCTTCCAGCGGCCGATGTCGGCCAGCACGTGGCTGGAAGCGTCGAACCCGTCCGAACGGTGGAAGTGGGAGTTCCTCTTCCAGGACCTGCCGCCGGTCAAGGGCTCGGTCGATACGTCATCGCTGCCCACGCCGCCCGGTGTCATCAGGCTGAACGAAGTGAAGTAAACGCCGGGACCGGGTATCTCCATGCTGCGGAAGACTGCGCGCCTCGTCATCCTCGCCGTGCTGTGTTCCACAGCCGGCCTCATGGCCCAGGCTCCGGGCAAGGCGGAGCTCAGCCCCCTGGTGGAACGGCAGTCGGCCACACCCGGGTCGGAGATCCGGGTGGCCCTCCAGGTGGAACTCCCCGAGGGGTTCCACATGAACTCCAACAAGCCGCGCGACCCGATGCTGATTCCGGTCGTGCTCACGGTGCCGGCTCCCGACCAGGCGCTGCCGGCCGGCATCTCGGTCAAGGAAGTCGTCTTTCCCGCCCCGACCGACCTGAAGCAGCGCGGCGCCGACCAGCCCCTCAGCGTCTTCGAGCAGAAGTTCGCCATCGGCGTGGTGCTGGCGCTGGACGCCAGCGTCGCCCCGGGGGCGGTGCGGATCCCCGCTCGGCTGCGCTACCAGGCCTGCGACGAAACCATGTGCTACATCCCCACGCGCGCGGAAACAGCGTGGGAGTTCACCGTCGGGAGCGCCGCGTCAGCCGCCGCTCATCAGGACATCTTCAGCACAATCGCCTTCGGTACGGGCGACAGGCCCGACGCGCCGGCCCCGACACCGACTGCCGTGGCGCCCCCAGCCACGACACCTGCCTCGACCGGTGACGAGATTGCCGCGCTCGACGGCTTCGTCGAGCAGGGCACCACTTTCGGGTACCTGCCGACCGACGACTTCCTGGGCTTCATCCGCAACGCCGAGGCCGGGGTACGCGAGAAGGGCATGCTCGAGGGCCAGGGCCCCGTGGCCATCCTGCTCATCGTGCTCGTAGGCGGGCTGGCGCTGAACCTCACGCCCTGCGTGCTGCCGATGATTCCGATCAATCTGGCCATCATCGGGGCCGGCGCGCAGGCGGGCTCGCGCCGACGCGGCTTCATGCTGGGCCTGGCCTACGGCGGCGCCATGGCCGTGGTCTACGGCGTGCTCGGCCTCGTGGTGGTGCTCACCGCGAGCTCCTTCGGGACCATCAACGCCTCGCCCTGGTTCAACCTCGGCATCGCGGTGCTCTTCGTCGTCCTCGGGCTCGCGATGTTCGATGTGGTCAACATCGACTTCTCCCGCTTCTCCTCGAGCGTGACGACCGGCGGTAGCCAGGGGTCCATGGCCCTGGCCTTCACCATGGGGGCCGTGGCTGCCCTGCTCGCGGGTGCGTGCGTCGCGCCGGTGGTGATCCAGGTGGTGCTCTTCTCCAGCAATCTCTACGCGGCCGGCACCACCGCCGCGCTCGCCCTGCCCTTCGTGCTCGGCCTCGGCATGGCCATCCCGTGGCCGATCGCCGGCGCAGGCATCGCCGCCCTGCCGAAGCCCGGGGCGTGGATGAACACCATCAAGCACGCGTTCGGCGTCATCATCATCGGCACCGCGCTCTACTACGGCTACGAGGCCTACAGCCTGTTCTCCAACCAGTGGGTGGATGCGGACGAAGTTGCCTCGAGTGTCGAGGAGAAGCTCAAGGCCGGCTGGCAGCCGTCGCTCGTCGAGGGTCTGGCCACGGCAAAGCGCGAGAACAAGCCGGTCCTGATCGACATGTGGGCCACCTGGTGCAAGAACTGCCTCGTGATGGACAAGACGACGCTGGAAGACCCGGCGGTCACCGCAGCCCTCTCCGGCTACGTCAAGATCAAGTTCCAGGCCGAGGACCCCGATGACCCGCGTGTCGCGCGCGTGATGCAGTACATGAAGACGTCGGGCCTGCCGACCTACGTCATCATGAAGCCCCGGCCCTAGCCCGGGCCCCGCACTTGACGCAGTGCCGGCGTGAGGTTCCGTGGTACTCTGAGCCCCGCAGAGGTTCACGATGCACTCACGTCCGGTGAGACTGACCCTGATCGTCCTGGCCTGGATCGCGCTTGGCGGTCCGGCATTCTTCCTGTTCCAATCACAACAGCAGATCGACCAGCGGCGCACCTCGCTCCGGACCTTCGAGGCATCGGCCCGTGATGCCGCCGATGCCCTCGACGATGCGCTGGCCGGCCAGCAGGCGTATGTGGCGCTTGGCCAGGAGGCCGTCGACTGGATTCCGAAGGTGTCGAGCTACCTGCAGACGGCATCGACCAGCATCGACGCGCTCAGGGCGTCGGCCACGACGACTGGCGCGGGTCCGCTCCTGCTCGACGCCTCCACGGCGATGACGCAGCTGACGGCCCTGGATCGACAGGTGCGCGAGTTCATCGCGGCCGAGGACTTCCGCGGCGCGGCCGAGGCGATCTTCGCGGACGGCGCCGACGCCGTGTCGAGCGCGGTGTCCAGCGTCGACGCGGCCGTGGCCGCGGAGCAACAGGGGACCGACGGCTTCGAGGCAGGGCAGCGCCGCCTGCAGCTCTATGCCGCCGCCGGAGGCATCGGCGTAGTGGCCGTGATCTCGCTGCTGCTCGGACTGACGGGCACCGCCTCCCGAGAGCGCAGCGAGGCGGAGGCAGAGGCCACGTCCGACAGCGTCTCGCTCTCCGGGTTGGCGCACCATGTACAGCCGGCAGGCGCCCCGGTCCAGGCCGCCTCTGGTCTCTCGCCTGAAGCGCTCGGCACGATCGCCGACGTGTGCACGCGCTTCATCAAGGTGCGCGAGGCGTCCGAAATCAACCCACTGCTCGAGTCGGCTGCCGGCGCGCTGAATGCGCGCGGACTGATCGTGTGGCTCGGCAACGCGGCGGGTTCGGACCTCCGTCCCGTGCTGGCCTACGGCTACAGCGCACGGACCCTTGCCAAGCTCCGCCCTCTGGCCAGGACAGCCGACAACGCCGCCGCCGTGGCGTATCGCACGGGGGAACTGCAGGTGGAGCCGTCACTGCCGGACGGCCAGCAGGGCACGATCGTCGCACCGCTGATGAGCCCGGATGGCTGCATTGGCGCCGTGACCGCCGAAGTCAGGGACGGTGGCGAACGCTCCGAGAGCGTGCGGGCCTGCAGCCAGATTCTGGCCGCGCAGCTGGCCGGCCTGCTGGCCTCGGCAGCGGACGCGGCGCAGGCGGAATCCGTGGCACACTCAGCCGCGGGATAGGCGTTCCCTGTCCGGTCCATGTCCCAGCAGGTTCCCGCCGCCAGCCTCACGAAGTCGCAGGTGCTCGAGTTCGCCGAGCAGCAGCAGGTCAAGTTCCTGCGCCTGCAGTTCACCGACATCCTGGGCACGATCAAGAACGTCGAGATCCCCCGCCGTCAGTTCGAGGAGGCGCTCGCGGGGCGCGTGATGTTCGATGGGTCCTCGATCGAGGGGTTCGTCCGGATCGAGGAATCGGACATGTACCTCGAGCCGGATCTCTCGACCTTCTGCGTCTTTCCCTGGTCCGGTCCCGGTGGCGAGAAGGTCGCCCGGCTGATCTGCGACATCCGCAATCCCGACGGGACGCCGTTCGTCGGCTGTCCGCGCACCGCGCTGAAGCGGGTGATCGCACTGGCGAGCGGCCGCGGACTCCAGATGAAGGCGGGTCCCGAGGCGGAGTTCTTCCTCTTCCAGTCGCGCAGTGGGCGCCCGTCAACCGAGTCGCACGACGCCGCCAGCTACTTCGACCTGAGCCCGATGGACCAGGGCGAGGACGTACGGCGGGAAATCGTGCTCGCGCTCGAGGCGATGGGCTTCCACGTGGATGCCGCGCACCACGAGGTGGCGCCCGGACAGCATGAGATCGACCTCGGGTACGACCACGTGCTCACGACGGCGGACAACATCAGCACGTTCCGGTTCGTGGTGAAGCATGTCGCCATCCGCAGCGGCCTGCACGCCACGTTCATGCCGAAGCCGATCTACGGCATCAACGGCTCCGGCATGCACACGCACATGTCGCTGTACACGGGCGCGCAGAACGCCTTCTTCGATGCGGCGGCTCCCATGCAGCTGAGCCGCACGTGCCTGAACTACATCGGCGGCATCCTGCGCCACGCCAAGGGCTTCTGCGCCATCACCAATCCGCTGGTGAACTCCTACAAGCGGCTCGTCCCCGGGTACGAGGCGCCCACGGCCGTGGCGTGGTCCGAGAAGAACCGCAGCCCGCTCGTCAGGGTCCCGGCGGCCCGCGGGGAATCGACACGCATCGAACTGCGCATGCCCGACCCGTCGTGCAACCCCTATCTCGCGCTGGCGGTCGTGCTCCGGGCAGGCCTGGACGGCATCGAGAAGAACATCGACCCAGGCCCACCGATCACGAAGAACATCTTCACGATGAGCCACCGCGAGCGCCGGCACCTGCGGATCGACGAACTGCCCGGGAACCTGAGCGAGGCCCTGGACGAACTCGAGAAGGACGACCTCGTCCGGGACACGCTTGGCGAGCACCTCTTCGAGCACTTCCTCGCGGCCAAGCGCGAGGAGTGGCACGACTACATCCGCCACGTCTCCCCCTGGGAGACCGACCGCTACCTCGGCGTCTACTGAACGTCCTTTCAACAGGACGGGCGCCTGGGCCGCGGCGGACACACCGCTCCACCGTCCTCGCATTTCGCAGGCAATTCACCGCTCGGGCCTGGGCATGCGATTTGATGCTCGGTGCCGTGTCCGCGCCGGATTCGCGGGGTGCACCTATCAGGCAGGCGCTGGCATCGCCGTGCTCTGCGAGTCCGGCGCGGTCCTGGGTCGCACGAGGTTTCTTCCATCTCGTGCGACGGGAGGTCCGCATGTCCAGACTGTTTCGTGCCGCCGCCGCACTGGCGCTGGCCCTCACGCTCTCGGCCTGTGCCGTGTCGCTCCGGAACCCGCACATCGCCGACCTCCGGGACAACCCGGGGCGGTACCAGCATCACGTGGTCAGCATCGACGGCGTCGTCACCAGTTCGTGGGGCCTCCCCATGGTGCCGTTCCGGCTCTACAAGGTGGACGACGGGACCGGCGAGGTGACGGTGCTGTCACAGGGCAACCGCATTCCGACGCGCGGGGCGCGCGTGAGGGTGCGCGGTCGCGTGGACGATGTGGCGGTGCTTGGTGGGCAGGCGGTGGGCCTGCACGTGCGCGAAGAGCAGCTGTACGTGAAGCGCTGACTGCGTCGGGAGTCGCGACGGCGATCAGTCGAGCACGAATTCGTCCTTCCAGGACTCGTCCCTGACGACCGGCGCCTGATCGACCTTCTCCAGGATGAAGTGCCCGAGGACGAGCGCGTCCATGTCGGTCCGCATGAAGCACCGGTACGCATCCTCGGGCGTGCAGACGATCGGCTCACCGCGGACGTTGAACGATGTGTTCACGATGACGGGGCAGCCCGTCCGCCGGCGAAACGCCTCGATGATGTCGTAGTAGTCCGGGCTGGTGTCGCGGCGCACCGTCTGGATGCGCGCCGAGTAGTCCACGTGGGTGATCGCGGGGACGGTGGAGCGCGGCACGTTCAGCTGCTCGATGCCCCAGAGCGCCCTGGCCTCCTCGGTTTCAGGCAGCCTGTGGCTGGCCTGCACGTCTGCCACCAGCAGCATGTACGGGCTCTCGCCGTCGAGCTCGAACCACTCGTGCACGTGTTCGCGGAGCACGGCCGGCGCGAATGGGCGGAACGACTCGCGGAACTTGATCTTCAGGTTCATCACCGACTGCATCTTCGGTGAACGCGCATCCCCGACGATCGACCGCCCGCCGAGCGCCCGGGGTCCGAACTCCATTCGTCCGAGGAACAACCCCACGACCTTCTCAGAGGCGAGCAGGTCCGCAACCGCGTCGGCGAACGCCGGCGGCTCGACGCGCCGCGCGGTGTAGCCGTTCGCCTGGACGAACGCGGCGATCTCATCATCGGTGAAGCCCGGGCCCAGGTACGAGCCGCTCATCCCGTCTGCATAGCGAGGCACGGTCGTGCGCGTCGTCCCGGGAACGGTGCGCTCCCAGGTTCCGGCCTTCTCGGCGCTGACGCGGGGCTTCCCGAGATGCCGGTGCCACAAGGCCATTGCCACGCCGAGTGCGCCGCCGGCATCTCCCGCTGCCGGCTGGATCCAGACCGAGTCGAAGGTGCCCTCGCGGAGGATCCGTCCGTTGCCGACACAGTTGAGGGCGACGCCACCCGCGAGGCAGAGGTCGCGCATGCCGGTCTCGCGCCTGGCGAAGGCGGTCATCTTGAGCATCACCTCCTCGGTGATCTCCTGGATGGATCGCGCCAGGTCCATTTCGCGCTGCGTCAGGCGGCTCTCCGGCTTGCGCGCAGGTCCGCCGAGAAGCCGCTCGAGGGCGGATCCGGTCATGGTCAGCCCGTGGGGGTACTCGAAGTACTCCATGTTCATCCACAGGCTGCCGTCGTCCCTGATCTCGAGGAGGTGGTCCTTGATCTGCTTGACGAAGGTGGGGCGGCCGTAGGGCGCCAGTCCCATCACCTTGTATTCGCCGGAGTTCACCTTGAAGCCGGTGAAGTACGTGAAGGCCGAATACAGCAGGCCAAGCGAGTGCGGGAAGCGCAGTTCCTTGATGAGTTCGAGATCCGCACCCCGGCCGACGCCGATGGAGGAGGTGGCCCACTCGCCGACGCCATCGATCGTGACCACGGCCGCCTCCTCGAAGGGAGACGGGTAGAACGCGGAGGCGGCATGCGACTCGTGGTGCTCGCCGAAGAGCACCTCGCCTTCGAAGCCCTCGAGGCGATCCTTGATGTCGTCGGCCACCCAGAGCTTCTCCGCCATCCAGATGGGCAGTGCCATCAGGTAGGACTTCAGCCCGAGTGGCGCGCAGGCGGCGTAGGTCTCTATCAGGCGGGCGAACTTGACCAGCGGCTTCTCGTAGAAACCGACCAGGTCGAGCTGGGAGGCTGTGATCCCCGCCTCGCGCAGGCAGTACTCCACGGCCTTCGAGGGGAACGCCGGGTCGTGCTTCTTGCGGGTGAAGCGTTCCTCCTGTGCCGCAGCGACGATGCGGCCGTCCTCGACCAGGCAGGCGGCCGAGTCGTGGTAGTAGGCGGAGATCCCGAGGATCCGGACCGGCATCTAGAAGAGCGTGTAGATGAAGGGGGCGACGGCGCTCGACTGCGAGAAGACGAGCAGCGCCCCGAGCAGCACGAACACGATGATGATCGGCGCGAGCCAGTAGTTCTTCTCCTCCTTCAGGAACTGGAGGAATTCGGCGAGCAGGCGACCTTTGGCCATGGTGAAACCTCAGTACATCCTGGCGTAATGCTGACGGTCCTTGTATCGGGCCGGGCTCGGTGTCCATCCCGGCCACCGGTCGCGGCGCCGCGCAAGCGGATCCTTGCCGATCAGCCTCCACACGAGGGAAATCGGCGTCAACACCAGGACAAAGAGCACGGTGAGCAGGATGCGGGCGTTGACGTGCCCCAGCACCCGGGAGAAGCGGAACCACCACGCACTCGGCACGCGCAACACCCGCGGCGCGAGGGCTCCGCAGGTGACGAGGACCACGCCGATGGCACCGATCACTTCGGCCCGCCCGATGCGGCCGCGCCAGGCGAGGACCAGTGCGATCGCGCACAGGACACCTCCGACCGAGAGGCCGAACGAGCGTTCAGGATGCTGGGGACCGCGGCGGCTGCTCATGACCGATGAGGCTCAACTATACCCCGCCGCCGGTGCAGAAGTGGCCCGTCCGGCCCCGGGGTCACCGGCACTGCACGTGGCGACGCGTCCTGGCCCCCTAGGCCGTGATGCGCACGACGACCGCGGTCGTGTCGTCGTTCGGCGGCATCTCCCCGCGGAACTCGTTCACGGCCGTGAAGATCGCGTCGACGATCTCGCGCGCCGGCCGATCGTGCATCTGGTCGGCGATCGCCATCAGCCGCTCCGACCCGAACTCGCGCATCAGCGGATCGAGTGCCTCCGTCACGCCGTCGCTGACGAAGACGAAGACGTCGCCCGGCTTCAGGTCCAGGACCAGTTCGTCGTAGGTCGATCCGGAGAACGAACCGAGCGGCACGCCCGGCAGCTCGATCAGGGACGCGGGATCGCCCGGGACCCCTCCACGCTTGCGCACCGGATACGGCAACCCCGCGTTCGACAGGGTGACCGTGCGCCGCTTGAAGTCGAACACGGCGTACATGAGGGTGCAGTAGTACTCCTCCAGCTGCCGCTCGTAGAGGATCGTGTTCATCGAGGCCAGGACCTGCGCCGGCCCCGATCGATCGGTGGTGTAGCGACGACGGAAGGTGCGGGAGCGGACCAGCTCGCCGGCGAACGCTCCGTACAGCGCGGCCGGCACTCCCTTGCCGGACACGTCACCGACCGCGATGACCAGGCTGTTCGGTTCGGGAGCCAGGTAGTCGTACAGGTCGCCGCCGAGTTCGCGGGCCGGCTCGAAGCGCGCGGCGACGTCCACGTGCTTCATCCGCTTCGGCAGTTCCGTGGGCAGCAGCGCCGCCTGGACCCGCTGTGCGAAGGTGATCTCCTTCTCGAGCCGCAGCTCGTTGGCGCGGATCGTCTCGTAGAGGCGGGCGTTCTCGATGGCGACCGCGGCCTGGCTGGCCAGCAGGGTGAGGATCTCCTGGTCGGTCTTCCGGAACGCGTCCAGCTCGGGGCTCTCGAGATCGAACACGCCGATGCAGCGGTCCTTCAGCAGCAGCGGGATCACCAGCTCGGACCGGATGTCCTCCACCAGGTTGATGTAACGGGGGTCCTTGGAGACATCAGGCACGAGCACCGGCTGCCTGTGCAGGGCCGCGTAGCCGGTCAGCCCGAGCCCCACCTTGATCCGCGGCACGGTGGCCTGCTCGCCGAAGCGCACGGCCACCTTCATCTCCAGCTCGTTGGTCTCCTCGTTGATGAGCAGGATGCCGAACGTGCGGTAGTCGATCACGCGCCGGGTAAGGTTCGCAATCCGGGTGAGCAGCTCGTCCAGGTTCAGGATGGACGCGAACTCCCGCCCGATCTCCGCAAGCGTCTCCAGGGTGTCCGCGTACCGCCGCTCGTCCTCGAACAGCCGCGCGTTCTCGATCGCCACGGCCACGTGCGCGCCGAACTGCCGCATCACCATCTCGTCGGTGCCGGTGAAGGAGTCGACACGGTCGCTGAGCAGGTTCAGGGCGCCGATGACCCGCCCTTTCCGCCGCAGCGGCACCACGAGCTCGGCACGCGAGCCTGGCACCGCCTCCACGTACCGCGGATCCGCCTGGACGTCGTTCGCCACGAGCGGCTTCCCCTCGAGGACCGCGGCACCGACCAGGCCTTCGCCCACCTTCAGTCGCAGCCCACGCGCAACGCCCTCCGGGTAGCCGACCGAGTAGGCCACCACGAGCTCACCTGCCTTCTCGTCGAGCAGGTAGGCGGCAAACGCGTGGAAGTGCGTCAGCCTGGAGATCAGCTGCGGGATCTTCTGCAGCAGTTCCTGCAGGTCGAGCACCGACGTCACCTCCCGGCCGAGCTCGAAGAGCGTGATGACGATCTCGCGGAGATCCTGCGGTGATGTCGGTGGAGGGGTCGAGTTGGGCACGGGTTTCGGCGGCCAGTCCGGGCCAAAGTATAATCGCACGACCGCATGGAGCTGACGCTGCCTCTCGACCACGCCGCCATCGAGCGGATCCTCCCCCATCGCTATCCGTTCCTGCTCGTGGACCGGATCACCGAGTTCGAGGAGGACAAGCGCATCGTCGGGCTCAAGAACGTGTCGCACAACGAACGGTACCTGTGGCAGGGGCCCGATGGCGTGGCCGTGATGCCGCCCACGATCCTGACCGAGGCTATCGCCCAGGTGGGGGCCATCCTCATCCTGGCCAAGCCCGAGAACCGCCAGCGGCTGCCGCTCTTCGCCGGCATCCAGAAGGTGCGCTACCGCCACCCGGTCCACCCGGGCGACGTGATGGAGATCGAGGCCACCGTCATCCGGCTCCGCAACCGCATGGGGCTGCTCCGGGGTATTGCCCGCGTGAACGGCAGGCGCGTGATCGACGGCACGATGACGTTCGCGCTCGCCCCGGTTCAGGGCGAAGCCCAGCCAGCGTAGTCACCGCTTCCGGTGTCCTGCCAGGACGCCGGCACTCTCGTTGCACTCGAGCGCTCCAACTGGATTGGAGGGTGCATGCTCGAGACAATCGCGATCATTCTGCTGGTGTTGTGGCTGCTCGGGATGGTGAGCGGCTACACGATGGGCAACTTCATCTATGTCCTGCTGGTGATAGCCATCGTGCTGTTCCTCGTCCGCCTCATCAGCGGCAGGCGGGTCGTCTAGCGGCGCATCATTTCCGGACGAGCGCCATCCCCGCGAGAACGATGGCGCCTGCCGCGGCCATGCGCAGGCTCATCGGCTCGTCGAGCACCAGGGTGCCAAGCACCATGGCAATCACCGGGTTGACGTACGCGTACAGCGACACGGTCGCGAGCGGCAGGTGCTTGAGCGCATAGACGTACGCCGAGTACCCCGCAAGGGATCCGAAGACGACGAGATAGGCGAGGGCGGCGCCGGTGCGCGCGGTGAACGCGAGCGCCGGCCACTCGCCTGCGAGTGTGCCTGCGGCGAACATCGCCAGCCCGCCGAACAGCATCTGGCAGGCCGCCGTCGCCAACACGTTCTCGGACGGGCGCCGTCGCCTCGAGAACGTCGATCCGATCGCCCAGCCAAGGCAGGCGAGCTGCGTCGCCGCCACGCCCGGCCCGGCGCCTTCACCGACCTCCAGTTCGGGCCACACCAGCAGGACAATGCCGCCGAAGCCGATGACCAGGCCGGCGAGTCGACGCCACCCCAGTGGTTCGTGTGAGCCGACGACACGCTCCACGCCGATCATCCAGAACGGCACGACCGCCACCAGCACGGCCGTCAGGCCGCTTGGCAGTGTCTGCTCCGCCCAGACCACTCCCCCGTTGCCGAACCCGATCAGCAACACGCCCATCAGGGCGAGCATCGGCCAGTCCGCCGGCCCCGGCACCGTGTCCCGCCGCAACGTCATCACCGCGAGGATTGCCCCGCCGGCGACGGTCCACCTGAAGCCACCCAGCAGCATCGGCGGAATGCTTTCCAGGCCGATGCGGATGGCCAGGTAGGTCGTGCCCCACAGCAGGCACACGGCCATGAACGCCAGGAACGCCGGCCGGGAGGTCGGATTCGATGACATGAATCCAAACACTGTAGAATGACGCGCATGAATACCAAAGCGACGCTCTCATCGGCGCTGCTCGCGCTGGCCGTGTTCACGGGTGCCTGCGGCGGCGAGGCGCCGGCCGACAGCGGAACCACCGTCGCGGCCAACCCGCCCGTCAACACGTCTCCCGCGTCGAGCGCGGAGGCGGTGGCGGCTGCGGCCATCCCCACGCCCGAGATCGAAGCGATGACCAAGGCGGTCGCCGCCCTGGGCCCGCACTCCCAGGCCCAGTACCCGCCGCTGCCCTTCCGCGGGTACGCACCACCGCGCCCGCCGGAAGTGGTCACCGCGGCCTACCAGTTCGCCGCGGAGCACCCCGAGATCCTGAGCTACATCCCGTGCTTCTGCGGGTGCCAGAACGGCGGCCATAAGGGAAACCACGACTGCTTCGTGCGTTCGCGCGCGGCCAACGGCGACGTGCTCGAGTGGGAAGAGCACGGTGTGGAGTGCGCCGTCTGCATCGACGTGGCGACCCGCTCGCGCCAGATGCACGCGTCGGGCGCGTCGGTCACCGAGATCCGCGCAGCCATCGAGCGTGAGTTCCTGCCCACTGCTCCGACGATGACGCCGACCCCGAAGCCCACGGCCGCGGTCCACAGCCACTGATGCGCCGTGGATGAGCGGGCCGCCGCGTTCGCGCGGCTGCTCCTGGCCGTTCACGAAGGTGTGTACATCGGGACCATCGGTCCCGATGGCACGACCACCCTTGCGGCCAATCCGCACCTGAAGCTGGTCCTCGGCTACGCCAGCGAGACGCCCGACGCCGAGGTGCGCCCCTTCGACGCCGACCGCTTCCACGAGCTCCAGTCCCGAGTCACCCTCCTCGAACGGCTCGCCAGCGGCGGATCGCTCGTCAACTACCTCGTGCGGCTCAAGCGCGCCGACACCTCGTCGGTGTGGGTCGAGGTGACCGCCCGCGCGGAACCGGTCGAGGGCGGCCTGCGCATCGAGGCGCTCATGCGCGACGTGAGCGAGCGCAAGAAGCTGGACGACGAGACGCGCGACATCTACCACCAGCTGCTGCAGGCCGAGAAGATGGCGGCACTCGGCCAGACCGTCTCGGGTGTGGCGCACGAGCTCAACAACCCGCTCGCGACCATCCTGACCTGGGCCGAGCGACTGTCCCAACGGACCGGCCTGGACCCAACTGTGAGGCGCGGGCTCGAGATCATCCTCAGCGAGTCCGAGCGGTCGGCGCGGATCGTCAGGAACCTCCTCACGTTCGCGCGAAAGCGCCAGACCACGCGCGGCATGGTGGACATCAACCAGGTGGTGCGCGAGACCCTGGCGCTAAGGGCGTACGAACAGCGGGTCACGAACGTCACGGTGATCGACGCGCTGGCAGCGGGCCTGCCCCACGTGTTCGCCGACGCCTACCAGATCCAGCAGGTGCTCCTGAACCTGGTCATCAACGCCGAGCAGGCCATGTTGTCGGCGAATGGTCGGGGCGTGCTGGTCGTCCGGACGTGGCACGATGCCGACCGCGAGTGCGTCGTCCTGGAGATCAACGACGACGGCCCCGGCATCCCCCAGGACGTGCAGGCGAAGATCTTCGACCCGTTCTTCACGACGAAGGAAGTGGGCAAGGGCACGGGTCTCGGCCTCACCGTCGCGTACGCGATCGTGAACGAGCACGGCGGACGCATTCGCCTGGAGTCCGGTGCGCCGGCCGGCGCCTCCTTCTTCGTCGAACTGCCGATCTCTGGCGCGCGGCTGCCACCGACGCCCCAGCCACGGCCGAGGCAAGCCGTGACCGCGGCCCCGCTCCACGCCACCATTCTCGTGGTCGACGACGAGGCGGCACTTGCGGCCGCCGTGTGCGCGGCACTGCAGGACGCGGGACACACCGTTGAACAGGCGTCGGATGGCGAGCAGGCGCTGCACAGGGTGCAAGCCCGCGCATTCGACCTCGTGGTGTGCGACCTGAAGATGCCGCGGATGGACGGACCGACGTTCTACCGGCGCCTGCTGACCCTGCAGCCGGCGATGGCCGAACGCGTGGTCTTCGTCACTGGAGACGTCGTCGGCACCGATGCCGAGGCGTTCCTCCAGGAATCGGGCTGCCGTTGGCTGGCGAAGCCGTTCCGGCTCACGGATCTGGTACGAACCACGCGCGAAGCGCTGGCGGGCAGCTAGGGGCGGTTCCCCGGAGACAGAAACACCCGGGGGCGCCGCCTGACATGCGCAGGGGCGAGCCCCGGGTGCCGGGAGAGTCGATGGACGAGGATCAGCGGGCGGCGGCGACCGCCACCGCAGCCGTCTCGCGCAGGCGCGGCCGGAGGGCCACCTTGATCGGCGTCGCCACACGGGCCGGCCTCGGGCCGGAGTAGTTCAGGACCTGCGCGCCGGAGGCTGTCTGGCGTCCGGCGGCTGCCCGTGGCTTCAGCGTTGCCTTGGCCATGGCCGGGCGGACCGCCGCGAGATCGACCAGTGCCTCGCGCATGGCCACCACCTGCTGCGGGCCAATGTGGCCGAGCGAGTCGCGCAGCCGCTTGATGGCACGGGCGTGCAGCTGTGACACCCGCGACTCGTTGACGCCGATGGCCGCGCCGATCTCCTTCATCGTCGCTTCGGCGTAGTAGTAGAGGCTGATCACTTTTTGCTCGCGCGGGGGCAGCGCGGAGATCGCGGCGCGCACGCGGTCGCGGGTCTCGGACTTCTCGTAGGCGGTGTCCGGAGCGTCCGGTTCGGACGGGACGAGGACGGTGGGCAGGTTGCTCTCGTCGAGGTGATCGCCGCTTGCGAGTGGCGAGGTGGCCTCGATCGTGTTGATCCGCACGATGGTCCGGCTGAGGCGCTTCTCGTCGGAGCCGACGCGCGCAGCCAGGTCGGCCATCGACGGCTCGTGCCCCAGTTCCCGGCGCAGCGCTTCGCGCGCCGCGTCGAGCTCCCGCCGCTGCCGCCGCACGCCGCGAGGCCAGGCATCCTTCCGGAGCGCGTCGATCATCGCGCCGCGGACGCGACGCTCCGCGAAGGTCTCGAACTTGATGCCCCGTGCCTCGTCGAAGCGGTGCGCCGCATCGATGAGACCCAGCACCCCGTCCTGGACGAGATCGCCGATGTCGATGGAGTTGGGCATCGACGCGGCCATGCGGCGGGCCAGAGCTTCGACAAACGGCAGGCCAGCCACGATCCGGCGGTCCTGAGCGGCGGTAGCGGGTTGAACGGGCATCTGCTTGGTCTCCTGAATCGGAAGTTCGTTGCGCTTCCGGGTGCTGACCACTATCGCAACCTCGGTACCAACGGCAGAGTCCGTGCGCCAATTCAGTGCATCACGAGCAGCAGTGTTCCTGTATCATCATGCTTTCACAGGGTTTATCGTCAGTGTTCCGAAATGGATCGCGCCTGTGGCGCAGCGGGGCGGTTCTGTGAAAATCGTCAACGAACTGACGATGATTGACGGTGCATCGTCAAATTTCTGACGACGCAACTGACAGAAGCGAGGTTGAATTACAGGGGAAGCGGGCGCGCTACTGCGCGTCGACGGTGGGGGAGACGAGGTACTGCCGAAGATCCTTGACCGTGCCCATGGCCTCGAGCGCGCTCGCCACCACCTGGGAGGCGCGCGCGCGGCTCGGGGCATCAGTCACTTTCGATTCGAGCAACTCAGCATGGGCGAGGATGATCCCGAGCTGGTTGTTCAGGCGATGGAACAGGAGGCGCAGTTCTGGTGTATCAGTCACGTCACGCCTCTCCGGTCACCCCGCCTGTCCTCACGAACCCGGTCAGGCCTGGTTGCGCTGTTCCTGCTGCCACACCGCGTCGGTCGCCGGACGATCAGCATGATGCGGGTCGCGCCAGAGCGTGTCAACGAAGATGCGGACCGAGCCGCCGGCCGTGCGGACATATTCGATCTTGCCCGACGAGAGCCAGTTGTAGATGGTGCGACGGCTCACGCCGACAAGTTCGCAGGCCTTCATGATCGAGATCGTCTTTCGTTCCACGGGTTCTGCCTCCAGCAAGGGTATCGGAGCAACTGTGGCGGCCCTGTAGAGCCGTCGGTTTCCTGGCCGCCTCGTGCTCAGGCGCGGCCCTTGGTCATTTCTTCGGATCGGTACGGCAGGAACGGGAGAGGCACGGTTCAAAAAAACTTTGCCGGCCACGCGGGTCCCAGGCCCGGCCGGCCCGAACGGCGACGCCTAAATGCCTGACAGCCCGAAACATCTCCTGCTGGTCGAGGACGAACCCGCGCTGCGGACCGTCGTGGCCGAGCAGCTGGTCGACCGCGGATACGTGGTCGACCAGGCCGAGTCCGGAGAGACCGCCCTCGCGCGCCTCGCGGACTTCGCCTACGACGCGATCGTCACCGACCTCCGGATGCCGGGCATCAGCGGCACCGAGGTGATCGAGGCCGCCGTCCAGCGATACCCCGACATCGTCGTCATCGTTGTCACCGGGTACGGGACGGTGAAGGACGCGGTGGAGGCGATCAAGCGCGGCGCCTCGGACTTCGTCAGCAAGCCCTTCCAGATCGACGAGCTGGCCCACGCCCTGGATGGCGCCCTCGAGCAGCGACGCCTGAAGTCGGAGAACGCGTACCTGCGCGCGCAGCTCGATGCGCGGTACCGCATCGAGGGCATCGTCGGGAAGAGCCCGGCGATGAAGAAGCTCTTCCAGCTGCTGGAGACCGTCGCCCCCACCAACAGCACCATCCTCATCACGGGAGAGACCGGGACCGGCAAGGAAGTGATTGCGCGGGCCATCCACCACAACAGCCCGCGGCGCGCCCAGCGGTTCGTGGCGCTGAACTGCAGCGCCATTCCCGAGGCGCTGCTCGAGGCGGAACTCTTCGGGCACGTGCGCGGCGCGTTCACCGGCGCCATCGGCAACCGCCAGGGCCGCCTCGAACAGGCGCACAAGGGCACGCTCTTCCTGGACGAGGTCGGCACAATGAGCGCGGCGCTCCAGATGAAGCTGCTGCGCGTGCTGCAGGAGCGCGAGTTCGAGCGGATCGGCGACTCGAACACCGTGAAGGTGGACGTCCGCGTGATTGCGGCCACCAACAGCGACCTCGGCCGCATGGTGGCGGCCGGCGAGTTTCGCGAGGACCTCTTCTACCGGCTCAACGTCATTCCCGTCGGCCTGCCGCCGCTGCGGGAGCGCAAGGACGACGTGCCGCTGCTCGTGCAGCACTTCCTCGACAAGCTCCGCGGCGACGGACGCTCGCCACTCGCCGTGTCGCAGGAAGCGATGCGAGCCCTGATGGCGTACGGATGGCCCGGCAACGTGCGCCAGCTGGAGAACGCGATCGAGCGTGCCGTGGCGTTCGGCGCGGGACGTGGACAGATCGACGTGGACGACCTGCCGCCGGAAATTGCGAGCGCGCGCAACGAGGCAACCGCACCGGGTGTGTTCCTCCCCGACGATGGGCTGGACCTGGAGGCGCTGGTCACCGGCATCGAGCGCGACCTGATCCGCCGCGCGCTGGAGCGCACGGGCGGCAACAAGGGACACGCGGCGCGGCTGCTGAACCTGAAGCGCACCACGCTGGTCGAGAAGATCAAGCGCCTCCACCGTTAGGCACACAAGTTCCAAAAGTTTTCCGCGCGGACGAGCCACGCCCGGCGTGCTCCCGCCCGAATCCCGCGGTTTGGACGCGCGCGGGGCGCGCCCCCCTGTTGGCACCGCCGTTGTCTTGATCCCTCCCGGAGGGACGCAGGATGACGGGACGCGTGAGGCGGGTGGCGGCGTGTGTGCTGATCGTACTGCTCGGGATGGCCGTGTCGAGCGCCGCGCAATCGCGTCACGCACCCGACCGCGAACGGCCACGCCTGCTGGTGCCGCTCTACGTCATGTTCGGGGGGCTCCAGGCGCTGGACGCGCACTCGACGATCACGGCCGTCGAGGCCGGCGCCCGGGAGGCGAACCCCGTGGTGCGCCACGCGCTCGGCACGCCGGGAGGCATGCTGGTGCTGAAGGGGGCTACCGCAGCCGCGGTGGTCGTGCTCAGCGAGCGGCTCTGGCCGCATAACCGGACGGCGGCGGTGCTGACGATGATCGCGCTGAACTCCGCCTACGTCACGATCGCCGCCCACAACTATCGATCGGCAGCCCGCAGGCCCGGCGGACAGCCCTGGTGACGCGGCCCGCCGTCAGTGCCCGAAACACCTGGCGACGTCGAGTGTGGCCTCGATGACGTCCGCCACATCGGTGTCGGTCAGGAGTGGGTGCAGCGGAAGCGAGACCAGGCGCTCGGCCTCCCGTTCCGCGACCGGGTAGCCGTCGGGCTCGAGGCCGTACTCCTCGGCATAGAAGCGCATCCGGTGCAGCGGGATGAAGTGCACGCTCGCGCTGATGTGCCGCTGCCGGAGCTCCTCGATGAACCGCGCGCGATCGATGCGCAGCCGATCGAGGTGCAGGCGGAGCGCGTAGATGTGCCAGGCCGACCGGACGTGCGGGCGTTCGGTGGGCACCTGGAACTGCGCGACGCCGCCCAGGGCCTCGGTGTACGCCTGAGCGATGGCGGTGCGCCGCGCGTGGAAGGCCTCGAGCTTCTCGATCTGGCGCAGCCCGATGGCCGCCATGATGTCGCTCATGTTGCACTTGAACCCGGGCAGCACGACGTCGTACCACCACGAGTCCTTCTTGCCCGCCGCAGCCTGTCGATCGCGGTCGATGCCGTGCCGGGTCCATGGACGCGCAGCTTCGACGAGTTCGCGCTCGCCGGTCAGCATGCCCCCTTCACCGGTCGTGAGGTTCTTCGTCGCGTAGAAGCTGAACGCGCACAGCGGCCCGATGCTGCCAACCATCCGGCCGCGGTAGGACGCTGGCAACGCGTGCGCGGCGTCCTCGATCACCGTCAGGTCATGAGCGCCGGCCAGGTCGAGGAGTGCGTCCATTTCCGCTGGATGCCCGTGCAGGTGCACCGGCATGATCGCCCGCGTGCGGGGCGTGATTGCCCGGGCCACGGCGTCGGGATCGATGTTGAGGGTGTCCGGCTCGACATCCACGATGACCGGGCGCGCGCCGGCATGGTGGATGACATGTGCCGTCGCGCAGAAGGTCATCGTCGTCGTGATGACCTCGTCGCCAGGCCCGATCCCGGCCGCCGCGAGAGCCACCTGCATCGCGGCGGTGCCCGAGCTGACAGCCAGCCCCGCCTCGGCGCCGACGAGCGTCGCGAGTTCGCGCTCGAATCGCTGCGTGCGCGGGCCCGTGGTCAGCCACTCGCCGCGCAGCGTCGAGGCAACCTCGTCGATTTCCTCGTCGCCGATGGACGGGGGTGAAAAGGGCAGCAGCGTCGCGCGCACGGGGCCGATGGTACCCAAATGGCGGGATGGATCGCCAGACGCCACGGTCGCGATTCCGGCGGCAGAGTGCTACTCTGGCCGTCATGCCTCCGCGCTTCGCGTACTGGACCATTCTCATAGACGGCACGGCCACCGCATTCCGCGCCAAGGAGCGCGAGGAGCTGCTGCCGACCTTCAACCAGCTGCGGCGCACCAACGAGGACGTGACCATCCGGTATTTCGCGCGCGGCAAACTCTGGGACACTCCGGAGCAGGCGCAGTGGGCGGGCAGGAACCCGGTCGCCGGGGAATCGCGCGACCGCGACTGGCGGCCGGGCGGCCTCCACAAGGACCCGCGTGCCCGCTTCGACAAGAAGCCCCGCCGGCGCGATCAGAGCAAGGCGGACGCACGCAGTGGCGACCAGCAGCGCAGCCGGGACGACGACCGCCCGCGCCCACCACGTGCGCCCGAGGAGGGCCAGCCGCCCCGCAGGCCCTGGTCACCGAAGCCGGGAGGCGGCTCGAATCGTCCGTCCTTCAAGGGACGACCGCCCGGTCGCGAGGGCGACCGGATGGAACGGGACCGTCGGCCGGAGGGCGATCGGCCAGCCCGCAAGCCGTGGGCGCCCAAGGGCGCCGACGCGCGTGGCACACGCCCGGACACCCGTCGGCCCGATGACCGGCGTACGCGCGAAGACCGCCCTCGCGCACCCGAAGGCGGCTGGCGCGACAGGCCCGAACGGGCACGCGAAGACCGACCGTGGGGAGACGCACCACCCCGCAAGGCGCCGTGGGCGCCCAAAGGTGGCCAGCCTCGTGGAGAGGCAAGGGGCGGCTGGAAACCCCGCCCGAACGACCGTGCCGAACGCCGCCCCGAGGGCGGATCCTGGAAGGACAAGCCCAGGGGCGAGTTCCGCGGACGCGACGACCGCGACCAGCAGGGTGAGCGCCCCGCCCGCAAGCCCTGGGCTCCCAAGCCGACCGGTGGCGGTTTCAGCGGCGAGAACCGCCGGCGCGACTCGCCCGGCGGCAAGCCCGCCTGGAGTCCGAAGCCGGATCGTGGGTCGGGCGGCACCGGAGGCTGGCAGGGTAAGCCGCGGGGACCGAAGGGATCGGCGGCAGGCCCGGGCGAACGGCGCGACGACTGGCGCGCACGACCCGAAGGGGACAAGAGTGGCGGCTTCAGGAAGCCTGCCGGTCCGCGACCCAAGGGCGGGCCGGGCCGCGGTGGATTCAAGCCGAAACCACCACGGCAGAGGTAGCCCGCGCCCGTGGCTCAGATCGGCTGGTTCGTCTTCTCGGGTGGCGGCGCGATCACACTACTGGCACTCGCCGGGATCTGGGCGGCCTGGAGCGGGTCGGCCAGGGCCCGCACGGCCCTGCTGCTGCTGGCGCTCTTCTACTGGGTCTCGAGCACCGAAGCAGTGG
>WBZO01000825.1_pt1 | contig 55891 bp, 43 predicted proteins | sample 5204261 | NCBI WGS metagenome assembly WBZO01 (sample SAMN12412400, study PRJNA552823) | activated sludge metagenome | isolation source: activated sludge from anammox sidestream of wastewater treatment plant... | place: USA: North Carolina | collected 2017-09
GATCTCGGCTGGTCGGGACTCAAGCCTTTCGCTTCGGCCAGCAACGCCGCGAAGAGTTGGGCGGGAATGATGTATGGAATCGGCGACAGCAGTTCGCTGATCGGTTGGGGGATCGCTATTTTGCGCGAGGCGAGTTTGAGCGCGGCTGATTCGCTTGAGATTGCAATCGTCTCCGCGCCTAAGCCTTTCAACTTTTCCAGCAGTTCTTTCGTCCCTTTCAGAGTCGGCCCCGGCGGCGCGAAGACAAACACGGGAAACCCACCGTCAACCATCGCAATCGGCCCGTGCAGGAAGTCGGCGCCAGAAAATCTCTCGGCCACCACGTAACAGGTTTCCATCAGCTTGATCGCAAATTCAAAAGCGTTGGCGTAATTCAAACTCCGCCCGACGACGACGCATTGCTCCATGAAGGCGTATCGTTCGACCATCTCGGCGACGCGCGGCTGAAGCGTGAGCGCGCTTGCGGCCAGTTCGGGCAATCGCTCGATCTCAGGCCGATGCCCGTTTCCGCTGATCGCGCTCGCCAGCAGATGAAAGATCAGCAACTGGCCGGTGTAGGTTTTCGTCGCGGCCACGCTGCGTTCGCGCCCGGCGTGAATCAGAAAAGTTTCGTCGGCGAGTTTCGCCATCGAGGATTCGGCTTCGTTCGTAATCGCCAGCGTCGTCGCGCCGCAGCGTTTGGCATTTTCCAGCGTCAGGTTGATGTCAACGCCCTCGCCGGATTGCGAAATGCCGATGACCAGCGCATCGCGCAAATCCATCTTCGTTTTGTAAAGCGTGTGAATCGCCGGCGCCGCCAGCGAAACCGGAATGCCCGTCGTCATTTCGATCAGGTAACGCCCGAACAGCGCGGCGTTGTCGGAACTGCCGCGCGCAACAAGCACGATCAGGCGCGGGCGATTGGCTTTCAATTTCGCCGCGAAGCTTTCGATTTTTTTCGATTCGCGTTTGATCGTTCGTTCAATCGCGGCGGGCTGTTGGTGAATTTCATCCAGCATCAAAGACATAAATTCTGATCGTTTCTCCTTGAAAATTCCTGGGAGCAAATCGCTCCCAGATCATTGCTGTGCATTGCCAATGTAAACCAGGTAAGCGGCGGGGCTGATTTCGGCCTCCGAAATCTTTTGCGAGGGCAGGCGCAATCGCAAGGTCTGCAAAAAACGCAGTTCAAATTGAGCGCGCTCACCGCTCTTCAACAAAATCGCGTGAAGGTGATCTTTAAATTGATCCCTGAAAAGTTCGTTAGCGATAACTCTGACCTCGCTCTGCGCGAAATCTTCGGCGCGCTCGGTGTCGCCTCCGAGTTTATTCGGATCGGCTTTCAACTGATCTCGGACGAACGTCTCCAGCTTCGGGCGAACATCGAGCGCATAGGCCCAGTCGCTCAGATAACTGGCCAAAAGCAAATTGATGTGCGCGCGGTCAATGCGCTTGACGCGGTCAACGTCGTCACGCAGAAATCTGATCGCCGTCAGCAGCGCCGAACTATGCGCCAGCGCGCGAGCGGTCGCCTGCGCTTTATCGGAAACGTCCGCCGCCACATCCGACGAGGCATAAGCGATGATTTGATCGAGCAGGTTGCGGATGCGCAACTCCGCCAGCAACGCCTGCTTGCCCGTTTTCGATTCGGATAGATCGAGCAGCGCGACGCGATAGTTTTTGTTGATGGCGGCGTCAAGCGATTCGACGAGCGTGGCGCGTTGTTGATCATTCGTCTGCGGCGCGTGGATGAAGACCAGAATGCTTACTGCGCGCGCGGCTTCGTTGATCGAAGACAATTCGTCGCCGCCGACAAGTTTGATTCTGTCGCTGATCGTTTTGTGAATCTCATCCCGTCCGGAAGCGGATGAATAGAGCGGCAGAAATTTGGGCGTGAATCCGAATTGTTGATTGAGCAAACGCGCCACCAGCGTAACGCTCTCCGCGTCAGGCTCCGATTCGGAAGAGTTGAAACTGTAGATCGGAACGCCGGGATGCGTTTTGCGAATCCATTCGATCAATTCAACCCGCTGCCCGGTTGAATCGCCGATTGAATCGCCAGTTGAGCCAGGCGATGCGATCACGCCCTTCACTCCGGAATAATCAAGTCCCTTGCCCCATGCGGTCAGTTTTTCGGCGTCGCCCATCGCGCTCGCCGGAGGCGCGATCAGATCGTGGTCAGCGACTTGCGCGACCATTCGCGGCTGTCGCAATGACGGCGGACGGTCATCGCGCGGGATCAGAATGATTTTCCCGGCGAAGTAATCCCGCGCGGCTGGTCGCAAAAGCGGGCGATGGCGTTGAGCGAATGATGAGGCGATGGGAAGAGCGGCGAGCGCCAGAATCAAAAGCGGAATGAAAAGGCGGGACCGGGCGAAAACGCGGCTGGATGGCGAATGAATTTTCTTCGCCGCGCGCTTGAACCGCCGTGTCGCCCCGCCTTCAACCATCATCTTCAGCCTTTCAGTTCCTGGGCCTCACTTTGCGCGGCGGCTTCGAGCTTGCGGGCGCGCTCGGTTTCACGCGCTCAAATTCGCTGGAGTCGCGCTCGCCTCTCTGGTCGGAACCGCGCAAGTGTTCGCTGATTTCACGTCGAGTATTCGCGGCGCGCTCGCTGGCGGGCGGGTGGCTGGCCAGAATCGAGCCGAGCGCGTTGGGCGAGCTTTGACTGACCCGCTGTAAAATCTCGAACATCTCGACCATTCCGCCAGTGTTGTAACCGGCGTCTCTGAGATTGTAGAGGCCCAGGAAATCAGCTTCACGTTCAGCGTCGCGGCTGTGTTTCATCAGATAACCGCCAGCGATCATGTTGCCCGCAAGTTCGCCGATGCCCGCGCCAGTCTGCCCGCCGAGAATCGCGCCCGCGACCGTCGCAATTCCGGCCAGCGTGCCGTATTTCTGCGAGCGTTTGACGTTCTCCAATCCGTGACGCCCGACGATGTGGCCGATTTCATGGCCAAGCACGCTGGCCAGTTGCGCCTCACTCCTGGTCGCGGCAAGCAACCCCGTATGCACGTATACGCGCCCGCCGAGCGTCGCAAAAGCGTTGATTGATTTGTCGTCAACGACGTAAAAACGCCAGGGAAGGTTCGGCCTCTGAGAACGGCGGGCGATGCGCTGGCCGAGCGAGTTGATGTAATTGTTGAGCGAGCGGTCTTCGACCAGGCGAAACTGTTTGAGAAGCTCCTGGTGAACCTGTTCGGCCAGTTTCAGTTCGTCGGCTTCGGACAGATAGCCCTTGTTCGAGTATTCGCGATTGCGGAATTTGTCGTAAGGATTCGATTGAGCAAGAGCAGTGATGGAAAGAGCGCCGATAATCGCGACAGCTAGCATTCTGGGCAGGCCAGATATTCTATTCATTTTTCATTCTCCCTTCGTTCAAGCGCCGGAGCGGCGCCATTTATTCCGTGAGCAGTGAAATTGCATGCGGCAATGTGCGGGCAATCGCCTGCAGGTTTTCGCGCGCGCCGCGCACGCTGCCCGGCAAATTGACAATCAACGTCCGGCCACGAGCGCCGCACACCGAGCGCGACAACGCAGCCAGCGGCGTGATCTTCAGGCTTTCAGCCCGCATCAATTCAGCCAGCCCCGGAGCTTCGCGTTCGATCACATCGCGAGTGGCTTCGGGTGTCACGTCGCGCGGAGCCAACCCCGTCCCGCCCGTCGTCACGATCAAGTTCGCCGCGCCTGCGTCGGAGTATTGCCGCAACCGCGCCGCAATCTGTTCGCGCTCATCGGGTAGAATTTCGGCCGCGACGATCTCGGCTTTGAGCGATTGCAACTCGGCCACAACCGCCGGGCCTGACAAATCTTCGCGCTCACCGCGCGAAGCCGAATCGCTGATAGTCAACACTACCGCCTTGATTGTCTGATTGTTTGTTACTGCCATAGGGGTGACGAAAGTGTAATTGTTGAGGCGAGTTGATTCAACCTGTATTTACTGACGCTCGATCTCTGAAAGGCTGTTGAGCGTGACGCCTGAACGCAGACTCTCGATCATTCGCTGAGTGACGATGAACAGCGGCTGCGGCAAATCATCGAGGTCGTACCACGCCCAGCCGTCGCACTTTTCCGGCTCCATCAATTGCGGTTCGCCCGCCAGCGCTTCACAAACGAAATCAACGTCAACGTAATGCCGCGCGCCATCTTCACGATGAAAGATGTAATTGCCGACCGACAGCAATCTCAAATCCGCAATCTCCAGTCCGGTCTCTTCGCGGACTTCGCGGCGCGCGGTCTGTTCAAAACTCTCGCCGAATTCGATGTGGCCGCCCGGCGCGGCGTAATAGCCCTCGCCATGCGAGCCGCGGCGGCGGCCCAGCAACACTCGCCCGCGCCGCATCACCAGGACGCCCATTCCGACTTGTGGTTTTGATTCGTCATCTGTTTTTGCCGGCCCAATCAATCACGCGTTCATAAAGTTTCTCGTATTGCGGAATCACAATCTCGGTGTTGAATCGTTCGACCGCCCACGCGCGGCCTCGCGCGCCCATCCGCCGCCATTTGTTTTCGTCCGACAGAATTTCGACGGCGCGCTCGGCCATCGCCTGCGTGTCTCCGACTTCGACCAGATAACCCGTTTCGCCGTCGAGCACGACTTCCGGCAATCCACCCGCGCGAGTGGCGATCACCGGCGTTTCGCAGGCCATCGCTTCCAACGCGGCCAGCCCGAACGATTCAGTGTCGCTCGGCATCAACAACAGGTCGGAGGCCGAAAGATAGTCGGCGATATTCGGAACCTGTCCTGCAAAGACCACGTCATCGGCGATGCCGTAATCCCGCGCCAGTTTCTCTGCGCCCTCTCGCTCCGGCCCGTCGCCGCACATCACCAGCCGCGCGCTCAAGCGTTCGCGCAATCTGGCCAGCGTGTGAATGCAATCGTTGATGCGTTTGACCGGACGGAAATTCGAGACGTGGATCAGCAGCTTTTCGCCGTTGGGCGTGAGCCTGCTGCGCAGCGCCTGGTTTTCGCGCCGCGCGTATTCTTTCGCGTTGATGAAGTTCGGGATCACCTCGACCGCGCAATTGCCGAACGTCCGGCAGGTTTCGCCCGCCAGATACCGCGAGATTGCCGTCAACGCGTCGGATTGCGCAATCGAAAACCGCGTGATCGGCAGGAAGCTTTTGCGCGACCCGACCAGCGTGATGTCCGTGCCGTGCAGCGTCGTGACGAACGGCAGGTAGCGCGTTGATTTGTACATCTCGCGCGCCAGAAATCCGGCGGTCGCGTGCGGGATCGCGTAATGCATGTGCAGCACGTCCAGCTTTTCATTCCCGGCGACCTCAACGATCTTCGACGCCAGCGCCAGATCGTAAGGCGGAAATTCAAACAGCGGATAATCGAACAGATCAACCTGATGGAATCGCATCCGCTCGTCCAGCCTGCACAGCCGCGTCGGCAGCGCGTAGCTGATGAAATGGACATTGTGGCCGCGTTCGGCCAGTTCGCGGCCCAATTCGGAGCCGACAATTCCGCTGCCGCCGTAGGTGGGGAAGACTGTGATGCCGATGTTCATAAAGAGTAGGGAGTGGGGAGTAGGGAGTGGGGAATGGGGAACAGGACTGATTCCCCACTCTCTACTCCCCGCTCCCTCAAGAGTACATATTCATTCGTCTGGTCAATAGCGCGACGGGGTCTTCGACGTTCAACGCTTCGCGTACGAAGAACGCTTCGCCGTTTTCGACGCCGATCATCGCGCCGAAGTATCGGTCGCGCGATTCTATCTCCCGCAGGAACGCCTGCGTGCTGACGCGCGATTGCGGCTCCGTGGCTTGCGGGTTGAAAAATTGCGAGGCGTGCGCGCGGATCGCTTCCCACTTCGGCTGGGAAGTTTCGCTGATGTCAACGATGAAGCTCGGCGCGACTGTGCGCGGGAAAAGAAAGTACGCGATGCACGAAGGCCGCCATCGCTCCTGTCCCGCTTCCCCGTCGTATTTCGCCAGACCGGAGACGTGGCAGGCTTCGCGCACGAGTTGCGAGGTATGCGCGTGGTCTGGGTGCGGGTCTTCCCAGAATTGAGTGAAAACGAGGCGAGGCCGCAGCCGCCGCAACACTCGAACCAGCTTCACGCGCGATTCTTCATTCGCCCAGATGCGAGCGTCGCCCAGATCGAGATTTTCGCGGACGGACAAGCCAAGCAATTCCGCCGCGCGTTCCGCTTCCGCAGCGCGAATCTCAGGCGTTCCGCGTGTGCCCGCTTCGCCGCGAGTCAAATCGAGCACGCCGGTCTTGTAGCCCAGCCGCCCAAGCTTGATGAGCGTCCCACCGACGGAGAGTTCGACATCGTCCGGGTGCGCGGCGATTGCGAGAATGTCGAGTTGTAAACTTTGCGCTGCCTCCATGCCGGTGAGAGAGTAGCACAGAGTGAAGCTGTTTAAACGTCAAGCAGATTACTGATCAGGCGTCACGGCTGGCGATGTAATGTGGATTTAGGAGTGAATGATTTCAGGCAGGCGCGCCAACGGCTTACGTTCTTCGGTAGCGCGGCCTGCCTGATTTTCGGCGAGAGTGAGTGATAAAAGCTCGGTCACTTTGCAGGAGGTTGAGCGCCTGTTCCCGCAGCGGGGGCGGCGGGGCCTGAGCCAACGCCCGAAAGCGGTGTGCCTTCACCGTGGGCGACCGGGCTGGGCGTTTTCGTTTCAACCCAGCGGATGGTGCCATCTTCGATCACGTTGAAATCTCTCGAAGCGGTGGACGCGGCTTGTCGAGTCGCCTGGACGCAATATTGATCCTGAGTGGTTTCCGCCGAGGAATTATAAATATAGCCACTCACCGCGCCGCCGCCGGCGTAATTTGAATCAATGTAGCCCGCTTCGCTGAGTTCTTTCAGCGTGCCGAACCTGCCCTTTGTCGCGTTGTATTGAGCCTGGTTGTTGTGAACCGTTCTGAGGGTCTGAATCGCGGCGGATTCACGACCGGTTTCCAGATTCTTGAGCAATTTAGGCACAGCCACGGCGGCCAGAATCCCGACGATCGCAACCACGATCAGCAATTCGATAAGCGAGAAGCCCGCCTGCGCGCGGCGGGAAGAATTCTTCCTCTTCATAACTCTTTCAAACTCCTTCCTTGGGTCAAACGTTTGAGGGTCTTCAGGGTAGTTAATCGCCTTTTTGAAACGACGGACTATCGAGCAGGTTCCAAATATTACTACACGTGCGGCGGCGTGAGAAAGCCGTCATAGGCGGCAGGCGCAGGCTAATCCACGCGGCTCACTTTGCCCGGCGTGGAAATTAACCCCAGATGTTGAGCGTAAATCTTGAGCGCCATTATCAGGGCCATGGCCGAAAGAACTATCCAGAACAACGCCCAGATGGTCGCGGGGATCATCGTCGCCTCCTGCATATTGACCGCGTCGCTGTGCAGGTTGGTCGTCGCCGAAATCAGGAACAGCGTCTTCAAATCATAAAACGCGTTCAAACAGCATTGCACTGCAAGGAAGCTCAGGAAGAAATGCGCCCAGCGCGCGCTCCACGCGATTGCAACCCAGATCAACAAGCCGGTGAGCACGATGCCGATGAAAAGGCTGAACCTGTCGGCGGCGAAAAAACCAGTCAGAGCCAGGATCAACGCGGCGGTGACCGTCAGCACGGCTTTCGCCCTGCCGCCGTCGTGAAGCAGCATCAGCAGACCGGCTCCGTAAGCAGTGCTGGCCAGATAACCCGCGCTGGCGATCAACAGCGACAGGCCTCCGACGGTGTATGTCTCGCCGCTGGCGTTGGCGTAAATGATCAGCTTCTGTACCTCCCCGAACGTCAGCAACGCCGCGAGCGCGTGTCCGCCTTCGTGAATGAAAGTCACGAACAGGCGCAGCGGATAGACCACCACAAACCCAAACGGCGCATATGAAACCACGATGGACAGTATCGTCGCGCCGACCAGAAACCCGATGGACTCTTTATGCTGTTTGCGTAGCTTTTTTGGCATACACCTCAATACGACGGAACCGTCCCGCCGGACAAAACATTTCAAAAGAAAAATACCAGCCGTCGGAAAAATCCGGCGCCAAATGATCCGCCCGGCGTCGCCATTAATCAACCCGGAAAGACTAAACGCAACGCTGTCAGAGATTTTCGCAAACAGGCGGCGCAGGCACGCCGATTGAAAAACGAAGAGCGCGCAAACAATTTAAGGAGGCCTTATGTCGCCGAATCTGATCACGTTAATCCGCGTCTGTCTGGCTTTCGTCTCAATCGCGCTATTCCGCGCCGGTTCGTATGCGAGCGCAGCCGGCTTGATTTTACTGGTTGTCGCACTCGCGCTCGACGCGGTTGACGGTTACATCGCGCGGCGCGAAGACTGCGCGAGCGACGCCGGGGCGGCTTTCGACATTGCGGCGGATCGAATTGTCGAGAGCGTCTTCTGGATTTATTTCGCCTCGGCGGGGCTGGTCACGTTCTGGATTCCGGTGATCGTCATCGCGCGAGGCGGGTTCACCGACTTTCTGCGCGCCATCGCGCTGGCGCAGGGCCAGACCGCCTTCGGCGAAAAGACGATGATGCGAACGTGGTGGGGCAAATTGCTGGTGGGTTCGCGCGCCAGCCGCGCCGCTTACGGCGTGATCAAATGCGCGGCGTTCTTCGCGCTCGGTCTGTGGCTGACGCTTGCGAACGTTCCAGAATGGCAGGCGCTGATTACAGGCCAGGCTGCTGTTTTGATGAGCGGCGTGCGCATCGGCGCGATTGCGCTGGCCGTCTCCACCGTCGTTTTCTGCGTGGCGCGCGGAGTCCCTGTGATCATCGAAGGCCTCAGATTTTTCCGCGAAGACCTGGCGCTGCCGAAACTTTGGTAGCTTTAAAATCCGGCCAAAACGATTTTGAGAAATGAACGACCAACGGATCGCCGCAATCTTCGACGTTGACGGCACACTCATCACTGACACGACGCTCGAACGAATCTTCATCAGATTTCTCTGGCGGCGCGGCGAATTGGGCTGGCGAGAGATGATCAACTGGATCGGCTCGTTGGCGAAAGCCGCCTTCCTGGGTCGCCCGCGATTGAAGGCGGTAAAAACTTACCTGCGCGGCAAAGACGCCGCACGCGTTCGGCGTCTGGCGCGAGAATGTTTCGAGAACGAAATCGAGCCGCGTCTTTCGTCAGAAGCCATCAACCGGCTGCGCTGGCATCAGAGCGCGGGCCATTTCGTGATTCTACTTTCGGGCACGCTTGACCTGCTGCTGGAACCGCTGGCCGAACATCTTGGCGTTTACGCGCGTGTTGGCTCGGAACTTGAGGTCGAAAACAAACGCTTCACGGGACGAATCGCGGGCGCGCATCCGTTTGGTGAGGTGAAGGTCGAATGCCTGAGGACGATTAATCGCGCTACGGGCTTCGACCTGAAACGGTCATTCGCTTACGCAGACAGTTTCGCAGATCGCCACGTGCTGGCGATGGTGGGCAGTCCGGTGGCGGCCAATGCTGACGCGCGTTTGCGCAGGATCGCGGAAAACAGAGGCTGGATGATTGAAGATTTCGCCGGAGGCAGGAGGCGGAATTTACAGGAGAGAATTTATGGTCGAGTTTGATCGAGATGCTCTGGCGGCGCCATGCGTTCTTTCGCATCCGCGATCAACAAAGCTGCTGGCTGACGCGATTGCGACGATCAACGCCGCAGACCGGCTCACGCTCGCGTACCTCATTTACTCAACCGCGCTGATCGCCATCTGCCGCCGGAACATCCCGCGATGGGCGACGCTGTTGCCGATTCATCTGGGATTGATCGTGATGATCTTCGGCCTGGCGCATGCGCGCGCGAAAAAAGTAAAAGTCCTCAGCTTTCTCAGCCACTGGTATCCGACGCTGCTCTTTCTGTTTTTCTTTGAAGAGATTGGGCTGATCGTCCACGCCATCTTCCCCGGCTGGTTTGACGAATATTTGATCAAAGCCGATTACGCGATGTTCGGCGCGCATCCGACGGTCTGGATCGAGCAGTTCAGCAATTACTGGCTGAACGAATACATGCAGCTTGTCTACACGAGCTATTTTCTGCTGACTATCGGACTCGGCGCGTATTTGTGGATTCGCAACCGGCGTGAGGAATTCGCTGTGTTCATCGCTTCGACCTGCGCGGCGTATTACCTCTGCTATGTTGTTTTCGTTCTCTTCCCAATCGAAAGCCCACACCACACGCTGCGCCATTTGCAGCACGTGGAACTCTCTGGCGGGCCGTTCACAGCGTTCATCAATCTGATCGAGAAGCACGGGCGGGTTCACGGCGGCGCGTTTCCGAGCGCGCACGTGGCAGGTTCGGTGGTCGTGTTGATCTCGGCCTGGCGTTTCGCGCGGCGAATTGGATATTGGCTGACGCCGATTGTGATCAGCATTTGTGTGGCGACTGTGTACGGGCGGTACCATTACGCGGTGGACGTTTTCGCCGGGATATTGATGGCCGCGATTGGATGCCAGATCGCGTCCTGGATTGGCCCGCGCCTCTGTTCTGGGATAGGATGCGGCGCCAAACCATCAATCAAACACGAAAGAGAGTGACCCGCGAAAACATGCCGAGCAAGTTATTCGAGACGCTGCATCCGATGTCGTCAAACAATCCTTTTTTGAAATTCATGGGTATTGAGTTGCTGGACGCTGGCGAAGGCTGGGTGAAGATGAAGATCGCGTTTCGCCCCGAATTCCTCCAGCCGTTCACAATTCACGGGGGTGCGATTTACAGTCTGGCTGATTCGGCGGCGGCGCACGCGCTGATGACATTGATCCTGCCCGATCAAGTTGCCACGACCGTCGAACAACGCATCAATTTTCTGAAAGCGGTTAAAGATCAGGACATTTACTGCGAGGCCCGGATCGTCCATCTGGGCAAGACGCTGGCTTACGCCGAAGTGTCAATGACAACCGAGGACGGCGCGCTGGTGGCAAAAAGCGCGGCGACCTTGATGCGGCTGGATGCGGCGAGAGTGAAGATAGATTGAGAGGCAGCCGCCGCATCAAGCCTGATTGAAATCGCAAATCACCAACCGAAATGCTCCGTTGGCGCTGTGTAATCGGCCTTTTCAAAACCGCCCACCATGCAAAAAGGCCCTCCGGCGGTGAACGAGCCGTCGTCTGATCTGGTGTCGGGGTAGAGCTTTGTGATCTTCGGATTCTTCACGATTTCGTAATAATACTGAAAATGTTTGGGATCAATCGCCTGAGCGGCATTGGTGATCTTCACTTCGTAATCTTTATTCGCACTGAAGACGAAACCGCCGCCGCTTTCGGCGAAATAGAGAACCGCATAGCCGTTGGACGGCACATTCACTTCGATTCCGGCGTTGTCCGCATAATTCCTGACGCCGAAATCTTTTCTCTCCGCGCCGGTTTTCAGATCAAAGATCGCCGCGTTGGCAACAATCCCCTGCGCATACAATTCGCCATGACGGAAATAGAGCCGCGCGTGGCATTCCTTCGGCTTGACTCTCAGGTTCTGGCCGGGATGCAGCCGCGTTTCGATGTCGAGGATGTCATTGAACGGGAGTTTCCCCTTTCTGGGACCGTTGTATTTTCTGAGCGGATCGGATTTGGGAAAGACATCGAAAAAGATGTCTCCGCTGACTTCGGCGACTCCTTTGTATTCCTTGACGATAGCTCCCCCACGTTCGCTGATAGTGATGTGCGGTTGGTGAACTTCCGCCGGGTCGGAACTGTTGTTATGAATCAGCCCGACCATCAATTTGTGTTGGCGCAGCTTGCTGGTAAAGAAGGCGCAGAGATCGCTGAATTTGATATTTATCTTTCCCACCTTTTTCTCCTCACTTCCGCCCCGAAGGGGTTGGTTTCAGATTGCGCGCAATCGGCTCAAAGCATCATGCCATCAGTCCGTTACCGGAAAGACTGAACGCCGCCCAGTGAAGCGGATGGCGCCATTCCTTTTTCGCCGACCTGATCATTTTCAACTGCGCCTGGCGCAGCGCGTCGCCGAAAGTCCGCCGCTCGACGCGGTAAGAATAATGAAAACTCTTCATCAACTCGGCGGCGCTTTCATCATCAACTTCCCACAGGCTGGCGAGGACTGCCGGAACGCCTGCGCTGAAAAATGCCTGCGCCAATCCGCCGAACCCGCCTCGCCCCAGGCCGGCATTGACTCCTGAGCGGCAACTGGAAAGGATGACAAGTCTTGTGCGCGGGGCCTTGATGCCGAAAATCTCGTAGGCCCGCAGGTTTTCGTCGCCTGAACTCTCCGGTTTCATGTCTTCCGGCGCGCCGACTGAGAGCACAATGCTTGAAAGCAGCGGGTTGCGCTCGTTGATCAAACTGTGCGTGGCCAGATGCGCGATCTCGAAGACGCCGATTCTCGGCAGCAGCAACCGCTTGGTTGCGCGCCCACGGCTCAAATGCAGCCTGACCGGGTATAGCGACATCGCGCTTTCGATCTCACGCTCCGTTTCGGGCAAAGGCTTGAGCGATGGATGCAGCCGGTAATCAAATTCCGGATGGCTGAGGCCTAGCAGCGACGGCGTTTTACCACCGGGCTTCGCTCGCCCGTTCTCAATCGTCCTCGCCAGAACGCTGGCGCTGGGACTGGTCATCAGCGTGAAATCCTCGATCAAATAGCGTTGCGAATGGGGCGAAACCAGCGCGGGAAAGCAAAGCGCGCCGAGAACATCATCGGGCACAATCACCACCGCTCGTCCGGCATCGAGGTCGTTTAAAATCGGCTCGATCAGAATTCGATACAGCCCCGCAGCCTTCGCGTTCAACGCCGCAACTTCGCCTTCTGAGGTCAACTCCTGCAGATATTCGCTCACCCGCCGCCGCAACTCCTCCTGACTGATCCCTACCTGCGCCTGCTTGACCTTATCCGCAGTCACCATCCAGATCAGGAGATTACCTTCAGTCACCGCATACTCGACGAGTTGCGCATTGCGCGGCATCGCGCGTTGAACCTGCTGGAGCGTCAACGGCGGCGCCGAAGACGAATATTCAAGCACCGCACGGCTCGGTCTCCATTTGAATTCGTCAGCCCCGGAGATGGCGTCGAGCAGCTCGCGGTTGCGGCAGATTTCCGCGTAATCAAACGCTCTTTCCCCGGATTTTCTGGCAAACCACTGAAAGGCAATCATCGTTCGATAAACGCTCAGCTTGCTGCCGGAATATAGGCTCCGCGCGGAGAGGTCGTTGATGTTCTCTCTGGCCTGTTCAATCAATCTGATGCCGGCTTGCAATTCCGACTCGGCCTCTTCGGCGCGGCCCAGTTTCAGCAACGCCGTAGCGACTCCGGAGTGAATAACTGCCGATTGATAACTGTAGCCGCTGGCGGACTCGATCGTTTTCATCGCCTTGCGGTAAGCCGACACCGCTTCTTCCAGGCGGTTCTGTTTCAACAGCGCCTGTCCCAGCAAGGTTTGCATATCCATCAGCATGACGTTGCGCCCAATCTTGTCTTCGTATTTTTCGGATCCGGTAATCGCCTCGCGCAGGAAGCGGGCGGCCTTTTCGTCCTGGCCAGTCATCAGATAGTGAAAGCCGATTCTCCCCTGAAGCAAGGCGGCAAAGTCCTTGCGCGAAAGACGTTCGCAATAGCTCAAAGCTTCGAGTTGATAATCGAGCGCGGGTTGGTATCGTCCTACCACAGAGAGGGTGTCAGCTACCTGGTAATAAGCCTGACAGACCCGGAAGGTGGACGCGGCGCGGTCCTGGATCAACCGGACTGCGGCGAATGTGTTTTGGAGAGCCAGGTCATCCTCTCCCATCAGCAGATATGCATTCCCGGCGAACCGCAGGGCGTTGACGGTCGTGTCCGTGTCATCCACAGACTGAGCAATTTCATACGCCTTCAGGCTGGCGCTCAAATTCGCCGAAAATCGCTGCGCTGATCCGTAGGCGTTGGCGAGCGCCAGCAAGGCTCTGGCCTGCAATCGCCGGTGGCGATGGCGAGATGTTTCGGCGACCAGACGCTCGCGCATCTTCAACCGATCGCGAGTTTCAGCCCCAGGGATGTGCGCCCTCGCCAATCCGTACTCAGCCTCCTCTCTGTCGCAAACGTCTCCGATCTGTCGCGCCGACTGGCTGGCGGCGGCGTAAAGCGACAAAGACTGTTCGTATTGCCCTTGCACATGGCTCTCTTCCGCTTGCCGCAGCCTCGCGCGAATCTCCTGCATCCGCTTGGCCACGCCTGGCTCCGCGTTTTCGGCGAAGCCCAGCAAGTCAGCCGGATAATTTTCGCCCTTCGCGTCTCTGGCAAAATCGGCAATACGTTTGAGAACCGCACGGCGCTTTTCGGCGGCGATTTCATCGCCCGCCGCCCTCGCGGCCAGAAACTCATCTACGAAGCGGCCACTGACCGCCTCTCCCGACGCTTCATCAAAACGGCTTGCCAGCAACGCGCGGAGCCTGTTTTCATCGTTGGCGGCGGCGATAGCCAGCAACTCATCGAACAGCGTCGAAGGTGGAACAGCCTCTGACCTCAGCCGAAGCTTTTGTAACCGCGCCCTGGCTTCATCCGCCCAGGGCGACGACGAGTCAATTTTCAAATAGTTTTCCCAGTCGGATTGGGCTTCCTCCACCAGCATCATCTGCTCGTGGCACAAGGCCAGATTGAATCTGGCCTCTGGATTCGACGGCTCTATCGCCAGCGCGTTTTTGCAATGATCAGCGGCCCGAGTGAGCAATGTTAAGGACTGCTCCCTCGATCCGCGCTCGTAATAGAGCGCCGCCAGATCAACGAGAATTGAAACGTTTCGCGGTGATTCTTTCATCGCGGATTCGAGATACCTCTCCGCCTCGTCGTAATCGGATTCGAGCAGGAAAAGCCTGCCCAGAGCCTGACGCGCCTGAACGGCCTGAGCGGTCGGCTTTGCCGTGACCTCTCGCGTCAATTCCGCTTTGGCCGCCAGCAATTGATCGTGATTGGCTGAAGTGGAATCTTTCTGGCCGCGAGTCGGCTTGTACGGCAGATACGGGAAGTCGCCAGCCACCCGCGCTTCAACGGGACGCTGTTTAAGCCACGCGCTGTTGATGTTGGTCAAAGCGCCGTCAATCTTCGATTTCGGGGAACAGATGCGCCACCCCGCTAAGCCCAAACCCACAATCAACGCGGCGAATATGGCGATCTTCCAGCGCGGAAAAAACAGCGCGCGGAACCATCTTCCTGCTCCGACAGCTTCGCTTTCGACGCTTTCAACTCGATCCGAATCGGATTTGGCATATTCGACCAGCGCTTTTGCGGCGGCGAGTTTATTCAATCGTTTCGGCGTGGCCAGGAATTGGCGCTCAAACAGCCTGAGTTCGAGCGCCGGCAATGCGCCGCGCGCGTAATCGTCAATCAATTCATCTTCGATCATCCGCAGCAGTTCGACGTATTCATTGTCGCGGAGCAGTCGCTCCTCGACCCGCCGTTGTTCTTCTTCATTCGCCTGGCCGAGCAGATATAGTCTGATCAGATTCTCTTCTTCTGTGTGCATTGTCATAACGAATCTCCCCTCTGAGGAACGAGTCTGGCCTATGGGGATGGCTTTGCCCTCACTCTATATCGCGCCGAGGCTCGAAACGTTTCATCTTTTGTCCTGGCGACCTAAACAATCCAGGACACAGTCATAAAGTTCCGCCCGCAGCCGGTGCATCCTGATCCGCAGCGCGTTGGGCGAATAACCGAACTTTTCGGCCAGCGCTTTCCGGCGATCTATCTTCGCCTGCTTGTCTTCTTGGTAGTACTGAATGACCAGTTCACGATCCTCCGGCGCAAGTTTTTGCAGGCACCGGTCCAGACAATCGAACTTCACCTCTTTTTCCTTTTCTTCTCCGGCTGCGGCCAGAGTTTCAGGCACAGGCCCGCCGTCCCGTTTGACTTGCTTCTTCAGATATTCGAGATAAACGTAGTGAGCGATGGTATAGAAATAACGCGCCGGTTCGCCGTCAAACGTGGCTGTCAGCGAATGGATTTGTCGAATGACGCGGTTGATGGTTTCGTCAGCGAGGTCTTCGGAGGCGGCGCATTTGCGGCAGTCGAAAAAAGCGATCAGGCGGCGGCGAATGGCCTCGTGCTCCAGTCCGGCTTGCTCGCGATCCGCGCTCAGCCAACTCAGGAATAATTCGAAGGACTCGGCGGTCAGATGGCTCTCACTCATAAGGACAATACGGGGGAGAGATATTTCCTATGGTTTACCGTTCAGCTTGATTCCGCCGTCGAGTTTTACGACCGCGTCAGTGATTGATCCCGCATCACTGAGCGAGAACGAGTGTTTATACCATCAGGTTGGAGACGCCGCGAATTATAAGCGGCGCCCGCGAAATGGTAAATGTCGCGGCCTCGAATCTGGCGCTTTTCACTCCCAATGGCTCTCGTAGTTTCTTAATTCAGAGAAAAATTTTGCTGCGCTATGAAATGTTTCTCCGTGTTTGGACATATTAAGGTAGACGCCGAGCAGTGCCTTGCCCCTGAATTGCTCGTGTCCTGCCCTCGAATGATTTGAGAAACGTGTTCCGAACAGGCAAGCGCCGCTATCACACGCGCTGGAAGACCTAATGAGAAAATAACTGAATGAGACCGCCGCGCTATTAGATCTGAGAGAGGCGAGAGGATTTAAGGAAGGAATATTCAAGAGCGCCTCAGCCCGGAATGCGCCCGCTGCCGAATTTGGCCGGGCGCATTCCTTTTATCAGGCGCCGCTTCGCAAACTCAGGCCTTCGGATACTCCCAGGCCCCGCGATATTTACGGCTCAGGTGTCTGTTGGCTTCAGCGTCGCCGACGACCTGCTCTTTCGCGCCATCCCACTGAAGGCTGCGGCCCAGCTTGAGCGAGAGCATTCCAAGTAGCGCGACGTTGGTCGAGTAGTGAACCTGTTCGATGTCGCTGATGGGTTTGCGTCCGGTCTTGATTGCGTCAAGGAAGTCAGCCCAATTCTCTTTGATGTTTTGCGAATCGGGTTGATTGAGCTTCGCGTCTTCGTGGATCACCGGGTCTTTCGCGTTCGTAGGATAAAAAGTCCAGCCGTCAACCCAGCCCATGTGAAACGTCCCGTTCGTGCCGTAGAAGTAACAACCGACGGCCTGTTGCGGATGCGTCTTTTCGGCGTTGTTGCCTGCGAAGCGCCGGTGCTCCCAACTGACCGTGAACTGATCGAATTCGTAAACGGCCACCTGATGATCGGGCGCGTCGGTCGTTTGAGCCTCTTTCGTGTTCACGACTGGGCCGACTATCGGGCGGCCTCCGGTTGAAAAAATCCGCTTCGGGTATTTCTCGTCCGTCACCCACAGAATCTGATCCAGCCAGTGAATGCCCCAATCCCCGAGCGTGCCGTTGGCGTAATCGAGGAAATTGCGGAAACCGCGCGTGTGAATCTTCTTGTTGAAGGGCCTGAGCGGCGCAGGGCCGCACCACATATCCCAATCCAGACCTTTCGGCGGTTCGGTGTTCGCTTCCGGCTTTTCAGCGCCGCCGCCGTAATGCACGAAGGCGCGAACCATGCCGATCTTGCCCAGTTTGCCCGACCTGATGAATTCGCGGCCCGAAATGTTATGAGGCGAGACGCGGCGGTGAGTGCCGACCTGCACAACGCGATTGGCGGCGCGGGCGGCGTTGACCATAGCGCGGCCTTCGCGGACAGTGTGGCCGATAGGCTTTTCGACGTAAACGTGAGCGCCCGCATTGACGGCTGCGATCATACAGAGCGCGTGCCAGTGGTCAGGCGTCCCGACAATCACAATCTCCGGCTTCTCTTTCTGAAGCATCTCGCGGTAGTCCTTGTATTTCTTCGGCTGGTCGCCGGAGAGACTTTCGACTTTGGCCGCAGCCGGGTTCAACTGATTCTCGTCAACGTCGCACATTGCGACGACAGTTGATTCGCGCGCGGCCATCGCCTCGTTCAGAATGTTCATCCCCCACCAGCCGCAACCGACAAGCGCGGTGCGGTATTTTTTGTCTTTCGATTGAGCGCTGATGATGGGAACTGGGAACAGCGCGGCGGCAGCCGAAACTTTGAGAAAATCACGACGGTCGGTCTTCATAAGCTTCACCAAAAGTTTTTGACGAATTGTCGGTTGATTGGAACAGTGGTTGAAACGCGAACGGCCGCATTGTTGACACCACTGAGGCTTTAGTCAAGACAACGCTCCGACCTCACACGATTTTGTATGAGCCGCATGCCATATCGTGTAGAATTGCGCTCGCGATAACCGGCATAGCAGGCAAAGTCCCTGAGAATCAATCGCGTTGAGTTCAAGATTGATTGCGTGAAATGGGCACAATGGTTGCTCCAAACTCAAACCAGTCCCCTGGAGTTTTATCTTGCCGACAACGTCAGAAATAATCACTTCGGGCCAAAGCAAAGAGCCTGAAACTGCGCGGAGGTAAATATGACGATCTTTGCACAAGCTCCCGGCGCTCTCACCCGCCGCGCCAAACGAATAGCGACGGTAACCTTGTTCCTGCTCGCGCTCTCGGCGCTGGCGCTGGCCGATGGCCGCATCTTTCGCGTCGCTCGCATCAGCCTGATCGAAGGCGAAGTCAGTTATCAGCGAGCCAACGATTCAAAGAAAGATTGGTTCGACGCGACGCTCAATCTGCCGCTCGACGAAAGCGATCAGCTTTACAGCGGCCCGGATGGCAGAGCCGAAATCCAGCTCAGCGGGCGCAACATCGTCCGCATTGACCGCGACACCAACCTGCGATTCACTCAATTCAACACCGGCACGGTTCAGATGGCGCTACCCATCGGCGTGGCATATTTCCGCGTTGATAGCCTGGACAAACGCCAGTTCGACGTCGTTGACGCGAACGACCTCGGCGCCAACGATCCGGTCTACTTTGAAGTTGACACGCCGACTGTCGCCGTGACTTTCGCCAAAGAAGGCATCTACCGCATCAACGTGCGCGACGACGGTTCGACCGAAGTCATCGTCCGGCAGGGACAGGCCGAAGTTTACAGCCAGGAGATCGGCGCGGTGGTTGTCAAAAAAGGCCGTCGAATCATCGTTGAAGGCCACGACGATAATTACCAGATCACCAGGCTCGAAGATAAAGACAATTGGGATCGGTGGAACGACCGCCGCGATGACGACCTGTTCGCCCGCGCCGATTCGTATCGCAGCGCGCGTTACGTGCCTGTGGCGATTCCCGGCGTTTACGATCTGGACACTTATGGCGAGTGGTACGACACGCCGGATTACGGCTGGGTCTGGTCGCCGCGCGGAGTCGCTTCCGGCTGGGCGCCGTATCGTCAGGGTTACTGGCGATGGTATCCGGCTTACGGCTGGACGTGGATTTCGTATGAGCCGTGGGGCTGGGCGCCGTACCATTACGGGCGATGGGCTTATTACCGCAACCGATGGTGCTGGACGCCTCGCGTGAACTTAAGCTTCGATTGGGGCTGGCGCCCGCATCTGGTCGCCTTCTTCGGATGGGGCGGGCGTTACAGTCGCGGCTACCGCGATGGATATTATGACGGCTACTGGGACGGCTTCCGCGATGGCCGCTATGGATACCTGGGATGGTGCCCGCTCTCACCGCGCGACCGGTATTACGGTCCGGGAACAATCGCCGGAGGCTCGCCTCGCACGATTGACTCGCTCGGAAATTACAACTCGCCGGGCGGCGTAAGCGGGATGGACGCAGGCAGATTCACCAGTGGCCGCGTGCTGGTATCGCAGGACGTTTTGAACGCGCCAGCGCCGCCGCGCGGCATCGTCACTGCGCCTTCGCGCGGAGCCAGAGACGATGCGGCGCCGGCTTTCGTGCGAACTGACGACCTGAAACCGATGCGAGCGATTACGCCGACGCGCAACAACATAGTCTCACGCAGCGAAATCGTGCGCAGGATCGAAGCGCCCGTCGTGATGCGCCGGACTGCGATTGACGCGGGCGGCGCCGCGCGTTCGCCCTCAGGCCGGTTGGACGGCGTAGCGGCCCCGAGACGAAGCGGCGATTCGAATGCGTCGTCTCCCACGCGCATCTCAAACGGACAAATCGAACGTCCGTCACGCACGCCCGATTACAAGCCGGTCGAGCGATCTACGGCGCCAATCTGGCGTTCGACGGATCGTGATCGCAGTATGCCTGAGCGCAGCAATGAGAACGCCAGGCCATCGCGCGACGAATCGCCTTCCCGTGGTGAAAAGAGAAATGGGGAAGCGCCTCGACGCTATGATCCTCCGCGCCCACAACCGGAGCGGCGCGAATCAGCCCCGCCGCGCGAGATTCGACGCGCCGATCCTTCGCCATCGCGCGATAGCTCACCGCCGCGCCATGTCGAACGTCCGTCATCGCCTCCGCGTGAAAGCGCTCCTCCGCCACCGCGCCACGTCGAGCGTCCGTCATCGCCACCTCCCGCGCGCGAAAGCGCTCCGTCACGTCCGGCTGAGCGCTCGCCGGAACGATCAATGCCTTCGCGCAGGCCCGATTCGCAATAACAGCGAACGGCAAACCGTTGAATTCATCGCTCGCTAAAACGAACAGGCCAACCATTGACGGTTGGCCTGTTCGCATTTGAGCTGGACTTTCGCCGAAGCGGTTATTTCTGCTTGGCGATCACCTTCGCTGAAAACTTCTTGTATGCGGCTGCGGTAACGATCTTCTTGCTGACCAGTTCGTTCTTCGCCTTGTAAGGACGGCCCGCAATGATCTTGTCGGCGTAAGCGTCACCCACGCCTGGCAAAGCGACTAACTGCTCTCTCGTGCAGGTGTTCAGATCCAGCAATTCCACCGCCGCTTTCGGCGCATGCTTAGCCTTGTCAGCGGACTTGGCGGTGGCGGGTTTCGCCTTTTCAGCGGTCTTGCCCTGCGCCAGCGAGACCGCAGTCAATCCCAGAACTAAAGCGATCATCATCGAAATTTTGGCAACGGTTATGCTTTTCATTTGTTTTCCTCTCAGTTGTTGATTGGTTTGTGTTTTCAGCCTTCGGCTTTTCAACGAAGACTGCGACGTAATTCACTATTGCTTCATCGAGATAATTTTTTCGCCGGGCAGCGACGGTTCGAACAACGTCAACTTTTCGTCCTCGACCATCGGCCCGGTGATTTTGAATATATCCTGCAATCGCGGATCGGACGCAAGCTTACGCCATTTCTCGTCAAACTCCGAGATCGAATCGAACTCCCACAATTCCAGATATTCCTGAGCCTCGCCAACGACGCTGCGCCAGATGCCCCAGAATCGGAAGCCGTGCTCGCGGATCAGCGGCAGCGTGCGCTCGGCGAATGTGCGGTCGTATTCGGCCACGTGATGCGCGCGCAACCGGTATGAAATTTTCAGTAAAACCATACGCTCCCTCTCGGATGTTGACGGACTATTGTCCAGTTTCCAAAGCAGCCAGCCAGATGTCAGCCTCAGTCGTTTTCAGGCTGAAATAGACGGTGCGATTGTCGCGGGAAACGCCGAGCGACTGAAAATGATTTGGCGCGACGGACAAAATCTCCTGCGACTTCCTGGTCCGGCTATCCAACAGATACAACTTGTCCTGAGCGAAAAAGAGCAAGCGTTGATTATCGTTCAACCAGACCGGGTGCTCGCCGAACTCGGTGAGGCGTTCATATCGGCCTGAGTCGAACGAGTAGCTGTAGATGCTGTCCTTATACCCGGCCAGCTTCCGCCCATCCGCAGACCACGACCAGATCATCAGTTCTGCCGGAAAATTTGCCGCCGGCAACGACTGTGGCGTTTGTTGTGCCCAGGGCCGGTTGGCATCAACGATGATGGGCGGCCCCGTTTGCAGATTGCAAAGCAAACGCAATCCATCGGGCGACCAAACGGGAGCCTGCGCGCCCGGCCCCGATGTGTGGCTGAATTGCCGCAATCCGCTGCCATCCGGCTTGATCATCCAATACTCGTAGCGCCCGCTGCGATCAGAGAAAAAGACGATTTGCTTTCCGTCAGGCGACCATCGCGCCGCGCGGTCTTTGTATTTGTCATTGGTGATTTGCCGCAAGCCCGCGCCGTCACGGCGGACGATGAAAAGGTCTTCCTGCTTGTCCCCTGTCGCGCCAAAAGCTACCCACGCGCCATCGGGCGAAAAATCCGGGTCGGTGGCGATGCGGGAGCCTTGTGTAATCCAAACCGGCTTTGCTTCGATCTTCCCTTTGGCTGGATCGAAGCTGACTTGCTGGACGTTGATCTGATTGGCGACCTGCGCGTAGGCCAGATGCCGACCGTCGCGCGAAAAGCTGATGTACCCGCTGTAAGTCGCCGGAGTCGTGATCGGCTCAGGTTCTCCCAGCATCTTTCCTGATCGCTCGTCTATCGGCGCGCGCCACAGATTCATGCTGCCGCCCCGGTCGGAAGCAAAATAGAGATAGCGGCCATCTGGCGACCAGACCGGATTCCAGTCCAACGCCGGATCGTCAGTCACGGATACCGGTTCACCACCGCGCGCGTCAACTGTCCAGATGTCCCGCTGTCCACCGCCCCGAATTCCCCAGTACGCGATTCTGTCGCCGTGCGGAGACCAGTTCGGTTGCACAGCGTCCCTTTCTGTCACCAGCCGTATCTCACCTGTAGCAAGCTTCACGACGAAGAGCGGGCCGGGAAAACCGCCGCGCTCGCTCGGCCTGGCAAAAGTGCCGTTCGAGAAAGCGACCTCCTGCCCGTCCGGCGACCACGCCGGATTGTGGCCGTGATCAACCAACCGGCGCACATTCTCGCCCGTCGCGCCCATCACGAAGATGCCGCCGCCTTCACGATCCGAACGAAAAACGATCTGCTCGCCGTCGGGAGAAAAGGCCGGTTGCGTGTCGTTTGCCGCAGAGTCTCTGGTCAAATTGATCGGCGTCGCTCCGCTCACCCGCTGCAGGTAAATGTCCCAGTTGCCCGCTTCATCGCTGGCGTAGATCAGCATTTTTCCGTCCGGCGACAGGCTGGGATAAATCTCCTGTCCTGGCGTTCTGGTGAGTTGGGTGAAGTTGGCGACTCTCGGCGCCGGCGTTTTTCTCGCGTTGAACCAGCGCCAATATCCGGCGATGGCCAGGACAATCGCCACGCCGGCGATGATGGCGGCTTTGGGAATCCAGCCACGATTGCCCGGTTTGCGCAACGGTTGCGGAATCGCGCTTGCCAACGTGAGAGCGCCTGAATCCGATTCTTGTTTGAGCGCCTTCAAAGCGGCTCTGAATTCAGAGGCGGTCTGGAAACGCGATTCCCGATCTTTCTCCAACGCGCGCTCGATGATCCATTGCAATTCGCGCGGCAGGTCAGGCCGCGAAGTCGTCACGGGAACCGGCGCGCTATGCAGAATCGCGTCGTAGATGGCCGCGTTACTCACGCCCTGAAATGGCCGCTCGCCGGTGACCATTTCGTAGAGCATCACCCCAAGACTGAAAATGTCAGTTCGTTGATCAACCTTCTGCGCCAGCGATTGCTCCGGCGACATGTAGCTGATTGTTCCCATCACGGTTCCCGGATCGGTTGATTGCGGATTGCGGATTGCGGATTGCGGATTATGCTGTGGCGATTGCAATAAAGTTTCCGCCTCTTCAATCCGCAATCCGCAATCCGCAATCCGCAATCCGATCAGCTTCGCCAATCCGAAGTCCAGGACTTTCACCAGACCGTCGGGACGGGTCATCACATTCTCCGGCTTGAGGTCGCGGTGAACGATCCCGGCCTTGTGAGCGGCGACGAGCGCGTCGGCGATCTGAATAGCCACATCGAGCGCGGCTGCGAGCGGCATCGGCGCAACCAGCGTCTGCCGCAGCGTTTGCCCTTCGACAAATTCGGTGACGATGTAATGCGTTCCCTCGGCCTCGCCGATTTCGTGAATGGTGATGATGTTGGGATGATTGAGCGCCGAGGCGGCGCGAGCTTCCTGCGCGAAACGTTGCACGTGGCTTTGGCTGCGCGTGAACTGTTCGGGCAGGAGTTTGAGCGCGACATTGCGTTCAAGCTGTTCGTCGCGCGCCAGCCAGACTTCGCCCATCCCGCCCACGCCGAGCAGCGACAGAATCTGATAGCGGCCAATTCGCCGCCCCGCGAATGAAAAGCTGTTTTCGCCGGCCATCTGTCGCGCGGCGATTTCGATGGCTGGCCGATCAAGGAAGCTTTCGGCCTGCTGGTCGGAAGCGATCATCAACTCGACTTCATTTCGCAAATCAGCGTCGCCGGCGCAGACGCGGTCGAGAAACTCCGTCCGCTCGCCCGGATCGAGTTCGATGGCCTGATTATAAATGCGAGTAATCTGCTGATAACGCTCAGGAGTCATGGGCAACGATCATCGGGAAAGTTCGCGATGCAACCACGCGCAAGCCGTGCGCCAGTCGCGGCGCACGGTGCTGACGGAAATCCTCATAACTTCGGCGACTTCCTCCAGGCTCAGCCCGCCGAAGAAACGCAGTTCAACGACGCGGGCATGGCGCGGATCGAGCTTTTCAAGCGCAGTCAGCGCGTCATCCAGCGCCACCAGATCGGGATTGTGTCGCGCGCCGACAACTGCGGCTTCGGACAGAGAAACCTGCATCGCCTGGCCGCCGCGTTTCGCCGCCTGCTGCTCGCGGGCGAATTGCACCAGGATGTGGCGCATCAACGTCGCCGAGACGCCGAAAAAATGGGCGCGGCTTTGCCATTCGACCTGCCGCCAGTCAATCAGCCGCACAAACGCCTCGTTGACCAGCGCCGTAGTTTGCAACACGTGCCCCTGCCGTTCGCCCGCCAGATAGCCGTGCGCCAACCGGCGCAGTTCGCGGTAAACCAGCGGCGTCAGTCGTTCGAGCGCATCCTGATCTCCCCGGTTCCAGGCGACCAGCAATTGGGTAATGTTCGGTGTTGTCGAGGATTCCATAGTCGCTTCCGCACTGTGGGGTTGGCGCAACGAAAGCCTCGATAAATTAGCACATCGGTTACGGTCTCAGCCATAACGCGAGGTTCGCGGAAAATTATTTTCGGGCCGTGAACACTTTTGCCCGCCGATTCCCCCTTATCAATTGAAGGCGTCAATCACATACAGACACAACAGGCGCTACGGCAAACTTCCCGGTTGCCTGTGAGGGGATTCCGGAGTTTCTTCCGTTTTACCAGTTGAGACATCGTTTTCACGCGCGGCTGAATTTATAGAACTTCCCGAATAGTCGAACAAACAAGGAGAGCTTATGAGCGACACAACGAACAACTTGAGCGAATACGAAGCGATAGCCAACACCCTTCAGCGATACATCAACGGCGGCAAGTCGGGCCGAAGCGCCGACATGAAACCCGCCTTCCATCCGGACGCGACGATCCACGGCTATCTCGGCCCCGATCTGATCGCCGGGCCGATCCAGATGCTGTTTGACTGGGTTGACCAGAACGAGCCGGCGACCGGGCTTCAGTCGTGGATCTCCAGCATTGATCTTAACGACACGGTGGCGACGGCGCGGCTCGAAGCCTACAACTGGTCGGGGCATCGGTTCACCGATCAGTTCACGCTGCTCAAAGTCGAAGGCGAATGGAAGATCATCAGCAAGGTGTTTTACCTGCATCCCTGAACCACCACATCACGATACAGATTTGGAGGAGCCTTATGAAACCACATCGCATAACCATCATCGCGCTGGCGCTGCTGGTCGTCGGGTTCTACGCGTTGCGCGCGACGCAAGCCAGCGTGGCTAAGCAGCCGCCGAAAAACGTCACCTTCAGCAAAGATGTCGCCCCGATCTTTTTCAAAAACTGCGCCGAATGTCATCGCCCCGGCGAGGCGGCTCCGTTTTCGACGCTGAGCTACAAGGACGCGCGCCCCTGGGCAAAATCAATCCGCGAACACGTCGTCAATCGCACGATGCCGCCCTGGCATGCCGATCCGCATTTCGGACAATTCAAAAACGAACGCCGATTGTCGCAAACCGACATTGACACGATCACGGCCTGGGTCGAAGGCGGCGCAGTCGAAGGCGACCCCAAAGATTTGCCGCCCAGACCGACATTTGTCGAAGGCTGGAACATCGGCCAGCCAGATGTTGTCTTCACTTTGCCTAAACCCTACACCGTCGAAGCCAGCGGGCCGGACGAATATCAGTACTTCAACGTGCCGACGAATTTCACCGAAGACAAATACGTGCGCGCCATCGAGGCCCGCCCCGGCAATCGCAAAGTCGTGCATCACGTCATCGTCTTCATTCAACCGCCTGCGCCCGCCGATGCGCCGAAACTCAGTCAGGAAGAATTGACTCGACGCCGCACGCAACAGGCGAAAGAAAGCATTCGGTATTCCGACGGATTTTTGCGTCGCACCAAAGCCGATGCGCCCGTCCACAACGACGGATGTTCATTGCCGAACGGCGGCGGCGGCACAAAATTCGACACCAGCAAACGCGACTCCGGTTCCACCCTGCTGACCGAATGGGCGCCGGGGCGAAATCCCGATGTGATGGAGCCGGGCGTGGCGAAAAAGATTCCCGCCGGATCAATCCTCACGTTTCAGGTGCATTACAACAAAGCCGCCGGTTCGGTGCAGACCGATCAATCCAGCGTTGGTCTGATTTTCGCCAAGGAGCCGCCCGCCAGACTGGTCACGACAGAATCGGTTCATAACTCGTATATGCAAATCCCGCCGGGCGCGGAACGACATCGCGTCAACGCCTGCTGGACGGCGCAGCGCGACATCAGGCTCATCACACTGATGCCGCACATGCATTTTCGCGGCGCGGCCATGCAGATCGAAGCCGTTTATCCCGACGGTCGCAAAGCGATGCTGCTCAACGTGCCGCGTTACGATTTTGCCTGGCAGACGGGTTACATGCTGAAACAGCCGCTGGCGTTTCCGAAAGGCACGACGCTGTTTGTGACGGGCTGGTTCGATAACTCGGCCAGAAACAAATTCAATCCCGACCCGACCAAAGCCGTGCGCTGGGGCGATCCGACTTACGACGAAATGCTGTTGTGTTTTGTGGATTTCACAACAGATGCGAAACCGTCCGTCGCGATGAGCAGTGGGCAATAGCCAGCGATTGTTTCGCCAAACCTGCAACCCAAAGAAAGGAATCCGTATGAATATTGAAATCTCTCGTCGCCGCTTTCTGGAATTGTCGTCCGCGCTTGGCGGCATTGTCGCCTGCGGTGAACTATATCCATTGCTCGCGCAGGAAAAACGCCCACTCACCGCTGAACAGATGCAAGGCCCGTTTTATCCCATGCTCAAACCGCTCGACCGCGACGCCGATCTTACACATCTGCGCGGCCGTCGCGGCGTCGCGCAAGGCCAGATCATTCACCTGATGGGGCGCGTAGTGAATTTGCAGGGCAAACCGCTCGAAGGCGTCAAGCTCGAAATCTGGCAGGCCAACGCGCACGGGCGTTACGCGCACATCAACGACACGAACCCCGCGCCGCTCGATCCAAACTTTCAGGGCTACGGCGTACAGGTGACGGACGCGCAGGGACGGTTTCGTTTCAAGACGATCAAGCCGAGCGATTATCCCACCGGCGTCGAAGACTGGTCGCGGCCTCCGCACATTCACTATTACGCGACAGGCCGCCACGAAGCGCTCACGACGCAGATGTATTTTCCCAATGAACCGTTGAACGCCAAAGACCGCCTGTTGCAAAGCGCCGGAGCCGCGCAATCAACGCTCATCGCCAAAGTCCAAACAGCAGGGTCGGCAGTCAAAGACATGGAGCCGAATTCATTGATCGTGACGTGGGACATTGTCCTCACACGCGGCTGAGGCCTGACAAATAACCTTTCACATCACAAACAGAGGCAACCGTATGAATGATTCATCCGAACTGAAAAAACGTCTGTCCGGCAAAGTCGCCATCATCACCGGCGCCACCGGCGGCATCGGCGAAGCGACCGCGAAATTGTTTTTGCAGGAAGGAGCCAGCGTCATGCTCGTCGGACGCTCGGCTGACAAGCTGAAAGAAACACGCGACCGCCTGGGCGTAAAAAAAGGCCTCGCGCATTTTGTCGCTGACGCCGCCGATGAAGCAGCGACTGCCGCGTCGGTCGCCGCCACCATCTCGGCGTTTGGCGGCGTAGACATTCTGTTCGCCAACGCCGGCACGGAAGGCGTCGTCAATCCGGTTGAATCCATCAACCGCCCAGACTTCGAGCAGGTGTTGCAGACAAACGTCATCGGCGTCTGGCTCGGCATGAAATACTGCGTCGAGCCGATGAAACGACGCGGCGGCGGTTCGATGATCGTCACCTCTTCCATCGCGGGCGCCGTCGGATTCGCGGGCGGCGCGCCTTACATCGCCAGCAAACACGCCGTGAACGGTCTCGTCAAATCCGCCGCGCTGGAATTGGCCGCCGCCGGCATTCGCGTCAACGCCATCGCGCCGGGCTTTATTGATAACCAGATGATTTATCGCATCGAAAGACAATTCTCGCCGGACAATCCCGCCGCCGTGCGCGAAGACCTCGCCGCCCTGGTTCCTCTCAAACGCTACGGCACAAGCGAAGAGGTCGCGCAACTCGCGCTGTTTCTGGCGAGCGACGCATCGTCATATTGCACAGGCGGAATTCACGTCATGGACGGCGGGTACACAACCGCGTAAAGGGGGAATGTATGAGCCTCGATCAACAATTAAAGACCGGTCTGTTGATTGCGCTGGGAATCCTGAGTGCGGCTTATATTTTCTGGTGGATACGCAGTGTGCGCAGGCGACGTGACAACGAGTCGCCAGCGGATGAAAGCCGTTTGTCTGGTACGCCATCGCTTACACAATTGGCGATTGGCTTCGGCGCGAATTTCCTGGACACGCTGGGCATCGGATCGTTTGCGACGACGACCACAGCGTTCAAGCTGCTGCGGATCGTGCGTGACGAGATCATCCCCGGTACGTTGATCGCCGGCCACACGCTGCCGGTGATGGCGCAGGCGTTTATTTTCATGACCGTCGTCAAAGTGGATCCGCTGTTGCTCGCGCTGACGATGGCGGCGATGGCGCTCGGCGGCTGGATGGGCGCAGGCATCGTCTCGCGCCTGCCGCGCCGCTGGATTCAAGCCGGCATGGGCGTTGCGCTACTGCTGGCGTCGGCCTCGCTGCTGATGAGCCATTTCGGTCTGTTTCCGGCGGGTGGCGCGGCAACGGGATTGCCCCCGGCGCGGATGTTGGTGGCGGTGGCGATGTATTTCGTTTTCGGCGCGCTGGCTACGCTGGGCATCGGGCATTACGCGCCGAGCCTGGTGTTGTTCAGCCTGCTCGGTATGGATTTACACGCGGCGTTCCCGATTATGGCTGGCGCAGGCGCATTCGCCGGCGTCGTCGCCAGCATGAGATTTCTCAATAAAGGACGCATCAATCAGCGGGCGGCTTTGGGATTGACGCTCGGCGGCATCCCCGGCGTGCTGCTCGCTGCTTTCGCGGTGAAGTCGCTCTCGCTCGACGCGATTCGCTGGCTGGTCGTGGTCGTCATCGTTTACACGGCTGTGACCATGCTCCGATCAGCCAGCGCCGAACGACAACGAGGCCAACTCTCACTCACGCCAAAGGAAGAACTTTCATGATCCGCTTACGCACACTCCTCTTGTTGTCCATCTTTATCGCGGCTATGTTGCTGGCGGCCTGTCAGCCCGCCACGACGCCGACCGCAACAGCCAGGCCGGTCACCGGCGTGGTCCCAGTCAACGACATTCGGATGTATTACGAAATTCACGGCGATGGCCCGCCGCTCATCCTGCTGCACGGCGGGCTGGGCGCCACCGGCTCCTGGGAAAACCAGATTCCCGCCCTGTCCAAAAAGTACAAGGTGATCGCCGTAGACAGTCGCGGTCACGGTCGCTCGACTTTCTCCGAGCAACAGATCAGCTATGCCCTTATGGCCTCCGATGTCGTCGCGCTTATGGATCATCTGGGCGTCAGGAAGGCGCACATCCTGGGCTGGAGCGACGGCGCCATTACGGGACTCGATCTGGCCATCAAACATCCGGATCGCCTGGGCAAGTTGATCGCTTACGGCGCCAACTACAATCCGTCCGGCCTGCGCGCCGACTTCGGCGAGAACAAGAAGATCAAAGATTACTTCGAGAAAGCGACGCGGGATTATCAGGCGTTGTCGCCCGCCCCGGCGCGCTGGGAGGCGTTCCAGAAAAACATCGGCCAGATGTGGGCCACCGAGCCGAATTTCACCGCCGAGCAGTTACGCAGCATCACCATCCCGACGCTGATTCTCGACGGCGACAACGACGAAGCCATCTCCACCGAGCACACGAAAGAACTGGCCAGCCTGATCCCGCGCGCTGAACTGACGCTCATCGCCGGCACGGGACACTTCGCCCCGCTGGAAAAGCGCGAGGAGTTCAACCGGATCGCGCTGGAGTTCCTGGCCAGATAGCTGACTGAAATTGAGTCAAGCAAAGGAGAGGGTATGATGAAAGCAGAATTAAACGCGAAGCATGTGGTTTTTTTCCTCATCGCGGTAATGACAGCGTATGTGCTCTATCACAACGAACGCTTTCTCATCGAACCTGAGAATCCGATCTGGGAGCATTACGCGAAAATCAAATGGTTGCTGCTGCCGCACGGGCTGTTTGGGGCGGTGGTGATTTTGCTGGCTCCGCTGCAATTCTCGGAGCGGTTGCGCAAACGCTATGTGAAGCTGCATCGCATCGCTGGTCGGTTGTATGTCATCGGCGCGCTGCTGGCTTCGCCGCTTGGCGCGTACCTTCAATACTACGAAGAGCGTCTCGACCAGCCGCGCACGTTCACGATTCTGGCGCTGATCAATGCCGTAATGCTGATGGGCGCAACGGCGCTCGCCTTCCTCTTCGCGTATCAGAGAAAGATCGCGCAACATCGCCAGTGGATGGTACGCAGTTATGCCATCGCGCTCGTCTTCATTGTGAATCGGTTCATTCTCGGCGTCACCGGTTGGGAGCTGCTCGGCGTCGAGATGGCGCAGGCCATCATCTGGGCTTGTCTGGCGATGGCGGTGTTGCTCGGCGATGTGGCGATTTACTGGAAAGAAATCGGCAACCTCTTCACCACCCCTGCCAGAGCAAAGGCGCCTGTGAAACAGAATGTTCCCGATAGCGTTATCGAGGTAATCTGAAGGAGAAAACAACATGGCAAAACCCAAAAAGCTCGCGCACGTCGTTTATCAAACGCGCCGTTACGAAGAGATGCTCAACTGGTATCAGCAGGTCTTCGAGGCGAAGGTGGTTTATCAGAATCCCGCCTTCGCTTTTCTGACCTTCGATGACGAGCACCACCGGTTCGCGTTTGCCAATATGACCGCCTTCAAGCCCGATGGCGTTGCGCCGGGAGAGCGCGCCGACACAGGCGTCAATCACGTGGCCTACACCTTTGACAATGCGGGCGACCTGCTTGAAAACTACGCGCGGCTGAAACAAGCGGGCATCACGCCGTACTGGCGGGTTCATCACGGGATGACGCTGTCGCTTTATTACCTCGACCCTGACGGCAATCGCATGGAGTTTCAGGTTGACACCTGCACGGTCGAGCAGGCCAAAGCATACATGCTCAGTGAAGCCTTCGCCGCCAATCCCATCGGCGTCGAGATTGACCCGGAAGAGTTGCTGAGGCAATTCCGCAGCGGCATCCCGGCGGAACAGCTTCTTGTGATGCCGCAAGGGGCGATGTCGCCAATTCCACCTGAACACGGCCTATCCTGAAGCCTGACGGCTTGGGTAGCGCAACCAGCCTGCGGTAAGCTGATGAGCAAATCTATCGGCACACCATTCTTGATGTAAATGCCGGGAAGTTTTTAAACCAACAACGACGAAAGGAAAATCAAATGCGCAATCTCAGTATCATTCAAGGCGCATACGCAGCATTCGCCAAAGGTGACGTTCCCGCCGTGCTGGGAATTCTGGACGCGGATATTGCCTGGACTGAAGCCGAAGGATTCCCCTACGCCGGAACTTATCACGGCCCAAACGCCGTGCTCGAAAGCGTGTTTATGCGGCTCGGCGCGGAGTGGGATGGTTTTGCCGTCGCGCCCGCTGAATTCATTGATGGCGGTGATGCAGTCGTCGCGCTGGGCAAATACAGCGGCACGTACAAGGCTACGGGCAAGAGCTTTCAAGCCGACTTCGCGCACGTCTGGAAGCTGCGGGATGGCAAAGTCATCCGTTTCGTTCAGTACGTTGATACGCTGCTCGTTCACCGGGCATTACAAGCGTAAGGCCTTACTGGGGTAGCCGGTGAGCGACGTCGTCCGCGAAATCCTCCCTGCTCAATCAGCGTACCCGTTCACGAAGCCGGAAAGGAGCAATTGGCTATATGCAAAAAACCGATATTGCCATCTCAGGCGTGACATTCGTGAGAAACCGCTGCTTCGTTTTCGTTGCGTCCTGTCTGCTCTTGCTACTCATCGTTGATCGCGCTGGCGCGCAGTGGACGCGGTTTCGCGGCCCCAACGGGGCAGGTGTTGATTCGTCTGCGGGGTATCCTGTCGAATTTTCGCCCGCTAAAAACCTGCGGTGGAAAACAACCGTACCTTACGGGCAATCGTCGCCGGTCGTCGCGGGCCACCGGCTTTACGGCACGGCCAGCGAAGGCGAACGTTTGATTACGTTCTGTCTGGACGCTCGCACAGGCCGCGAAATGTGGCGAAAAGAATTGCGGCGCGACCGCGTGCAGGAAGCTTACAAAGCCAACGATCCGGCGTCGCCCACACCGACGGCTGACGAGCATGGCGTCGTCGCTTTCTTTCCCGCCTTTGGCCTGGTGTCGTACAAGAACGACGGGCAATTGCGTTGGACGCGCCGTCTCGGCCCCTTCAGGAACTTCTACGGCATGTCAAGTTCGCCCATCATCGAGCAGGGCATGGTCGTGCTGGTCTGCGATCAGCAGTCAGGTTCATTCGTCATCGCGCTTGACCGCGCGACCGGAAAGTTGCGTTGGAAGACCGAACGACCGGGCGCGATCATTGGCTGGTCAACGCCGATGATCTTTCGCCCTGACGCGACGCGCGGCGAATTGATTGTGCTCGGCTCGACGCGGCTCGATTCTTATGACCTCGCGTCGGGCGCGTCGCGCTGGTGGCTGCCGGTGGCGTCCGCTGGCGCGATGGGCACGCCGCTGGCGCAGGGCGAGACGCTGCTGATTTCCACACTCGGCAGCAATGAGCCGTCGCTGCCGACCTTTGCCTCGACGCTGGCGAAATACGACAGGGACAAGGATGAGCGATTGTCGCTGGAAGAGTTTCGCGCCGACGCAGAGTTGAGTGAACACTTCGGCTGGATTGATGAAAACGATGACAAATTCATCGTCGTTGCAGAATGGGACAAGGTGCGTGCCTTTGACGTGGGCGAATGGGGAACAATAGCCGTGCAACCCGGCGCCGCGCGCGGACAACTCAACGCGGACGCGGTGCGCTGGCGTTTTCAGAAAAACATCCCGTACATCCCTGCGCCGCTGCTCTATCAGGGCGTGTATTACATGGTGAAGACCGGCGGCATCATCACGGCGCTCGATCCCGCGACCGGCAGGCTGCTGAAACAAGGCCGCAGCCCCGGCGCGCTCGGTGAATACTACGCCTCGCCCGTCGCGGCGGACGGCAAAGTGTTTCTGGCGAATACGGAAGGCAAGCTGACCGTGCTCAAAGCGGGCGCTGAATGGGAAGTTCTCGCCGTCAACGACCTCAACGAAGAGATCAGCGCCACGCCTGCCCTGAGCGGCGGACGTCTTTACGTGCGGACGCGCGGCGCGTTGTATTGCTTCGGTTCCTCGCGTTAGCCATGAGGATGCGCTCAGGCGGAAAGACCTGTCCGAAAAAGGATGCCGTATTTCATGTCAGCCACGGCTCTGGTCTCGCGCTGTTGCGGAAGATGCACTATCCTGAGCCGCACAAGGCAATCAGGCATTCGCCGCAATCAAGTTGAGGAAGACAGAATCTGGGACTATCCGCGCATACAAATCTCTCGCATTACCGCATCGTCGCCCGACTCGGCGCGGGCGGGATGGGCGAAGTCTGGCTGGCCGAAGACACCCGCCTCAAACGTAAAGTCGCCATCAAACTGCTGCCCGCCGAACTGACCGCCGATGCCGATCGCGTGCGCCGCTTCGAGCAGGAGGCGCAGGCGGCTTCGGCTCTCAGTCATCCGAACATCATCACCGTGCATGACATCGGCGAATGCGAAGCCGGACGCTTCATCGTGATGGAACTGGTCGCAGGCCGCACGCTGCGCGAGGTGATCGCCGCAGACAATTCGCTGGAAACGGTTTTGACGCTTGGCCAGCAGATGGCAAAAGCTCTCGCCGCCGCGCATGCCGCAGGGATCACACACCGTGACATCAAACCCGACAACATCATGGTGCGTGACGATGGCTACTTGAAGGTGCTCGATTTCGGGCTGGCGCGGTTGCTGCCTGCGACGGCGAGCGGTTCCGAAGCCGCAACGCTCGCGCAGCAAACGACGCCGGGCACGGTGATGGGGACGGTGGCGTATATGTCACCCGAACAGGCGCGGGGCGAAAGCGTCAGCCATCCGTCCGATATTTTCGCGCTCGGCATTGTGTTGTATGAACTGGCGGCGGGACGGCATCCGTTCAAGGCGGAAACGCTGGTTGGTTATCTGCACGCGATCACGCTGCAAACGCCTCCGCCTTTGACGCAGTTGAAACCCGAATTGCCCGCCGCGCTCGATGCGCTGATTTTGCAGATGCTCAGCAAGGATGCGAGCCAGCGCCCGACGGCCAGCGAAGTCGCGCAAACGTTGCAAGACATCGCACGGCGCGGCGACACGTCGAGACAATCATCTACTGAAGCTGAGCGCGTTTCAGCGTCAGACGACGCACAAACCTTGATGCTCAAACCTGTGACTACCGCCGCCACAGAGACCAAAGTCGCGGTAGCGGAAAACGCGCAACCCACCACGTCGGGTAGCCCAAAAACACGAAAGTGGTGGATGATTGCTTTGTTGAGCCTGCTGGCGTTGGCAGGAGGGTTCTTGGCTTATCGCTCCTTCGCGCCGAGTCGTCAGGCGATTGATTCGCTGGCGGTGTTGCCGTTTCAGAACCGCAGCGGCAATGCGGATTCAGAATATCTCTCTGATGGATTGGCAGAATCGCTCATTTACCGGCTTTCGCAATTGCCGAATTTGAAGGTCAGCCCGACGAGTTCGGTGTTTCGCTATAAGGGCAAAGATGCCGATCCTTTGTCTATCGCCAAAGAACTCAGCGTGCAGGCAGTCATGACCGGGCATATTGCGCAGCGCGGCGATACTCTGGTGATCAGCGTCGAGTTGGTAGACGTACCGAACAACAAAACTCTGTGGGGCGAACAGTACGAACGCAAGCTGTCGGACTTGCTGGCCATCCAACGCGAGATGACCACCGAGATCACGCAACGGCTGCAACTGAAATTGTCGGGCGAAGGCGAGCAAAAGCTGGCCAAAAAATACACCGACAACGACGAAGCCTATCAACTTTATTTGCAGGGGCGTCATTACTGGTCGCGGCGCACCGAAAAGCAAACTGTGAAAGCAATCGAATGTTACCGGCGAGCTATCGCGCTTGATCCGAATTACGCGCTGGCCTTTGTCGGCATTGCGGATGCCTATAATTCCATGGGGAAAAACCCTGACCTGGCGCCCAAAGAAGCTATCCCGCCCGCCAAGGAAGCCGCGCGGCGGGCGCTGGAGCTTGATCCTTCGCTTGCCGAAGCGCACGCCGCGCTGGCTGACTCTGCCGCGATTTACGATTGGGACTGGGCTTTAGCCGAACGGGAATTCAGGCGCGCGCTTGAACTCAATCCGAATGTTTCCTACACGCATATTGCTTACGGGTCGAGCTATCTTTCTTCGCAGGGACGTGCCGATGAATTGGTCGCGGAAATCAAACGCGCGCTGGAAATCGAGCCGCTGTCGCTCATCAACAACTCAGTGCTCGTCACCGCATATCTGTATGCGCGACAGTATGACAAGGCCCTACAGCAGGGACGCAAAGCCTACGATCTCGACCCCAACTTCAAAATTGCGCATCACTGGCTCGGCCTGGCCTATAACGTCAACGGGCAAGCTGACGAGACGATCAAACTCATCGAAGACAGTTTGAAATCGTCACCCTCCAGTACGGCGCTGCTTTTCGTGATCGGACTTGCGCACGCCAAACAGGGACACCGACGCGAAGCGGAGCAGTATCTTGAGAAGCTCCGCGAAGCAGCCAAAACGCGCTACGTCCGCACCTATTGGCTCGCCTGCATCTACGCCGCGCTCGGCGACAAAGACAAAGCCTTTGCCGAACTTGAGCAGTCATTTGAGGACAGAGACATTTTCTTGCCGCGCATCAAACTTGATCCTGATGTAGATCCCTTGCGCGATGATCCACGTTTCAAGGATTTGCTGCGACGGATGAATCTGACGGAATGAATTTGAAGAAAGATGAGTCAGGAACTGTCAGCCAACATCACGCTCTCGCATTACCGCATCATCGCCCGACTCGGCGCGGGCGGGATGGGCGAAGTCTATCGCGCGCTGGATACGCGCCTCGACCGCGAAGTGGCGATCAAAGTCCTGCCTTCAGAGTTCGCCAAAGACGCCGACCGGCTGCGGCGGTTCGAGCAGGAAGCGCGCGCGACGAGCGCAACCAATCACCCAAACATTCTCACCATCTACGACATCGGCAATCACGACGGCGCGCCTTTCATCGTGATGGAATTGCTCGAAGGCGAAGAGTTGCGCGCGCAATTAAACGAAGGCGCGCTGCCCGTGCGCACGGCCATTGAGTATGCGCAGCAGATCGCCGCCGGCCTCTCAGCCGCGCACGAGAAAAGCATCACCCATCGTGACCTGAAGCCGGAGAATCTGTTTGTCACGAATGACGGCCGCGTGAAGATTCTCGATTTTGGACTTGCTAAGCTGAAGCCGCAGAAACCTGGCGGTGGCGTGGATTCGGAAGCAGAGACGATGAAACCGCTGACGAATCCAGGCGTAGTAATGGGCACGGTCGGTTACATGTCGCCGGAACAGGTACGCGGCGCAGAGATAGATCATCGGTCGGACATCTTCAGCTTTGGAATGATTTTGTACGAGATGCTGAGCGGTAAACGTGCGTTTAGCGGTGTTTCGGTTGCAGATGTGATGGGCGCGATTTTGAAAGACGAGCCGCCGGAGTTGAGCGAAACGAATGCGAAGGTTTCGTTGCAGTTGGACAAGATCGTGCGGCGCTGTTTGGAGAAGAAACCCGAACGACGGTTTCAATCGGCGAGCGATCTGGGCTTTGCGTTGGAGGCGTTGACGACGCCGAATTCATCGGGCGCAAATCGCACGGAAGCAATGCCCGCCTTGCCGACGAGCGCAACCAGGCTGAGTGGATGGCGAGATCGTCTCGGCTGGCTCGTGGCGGCGGCGCTTTTGCTGACGACGCTGGCGTTGGCGTGGGCGTACTTCCGCCGCGCGCCTGCCGAGAGTCGCGCCACCTACACCTGGCTGCCCTGGCCGGAGAAAACGTCGGTCAGTGCGCATACTGGCTCGCCCGCCATTTCTCCCGATGGGCGGCGCATTGCCTTTACGGCAGTCACAGAAGGCACGGATCACATCTGGCTCTACTCGCTGGATGCGCCGGAGCCGGTGCGCGTGCAAGGGACAGAGGGCGCGCGGTTTCCCTTCTGGTCGCCGGATAATCGCAGCCTCGGTTTTTTCAGCGGCGGCAAGCTCAAACGAATTGAGGCTTCCGGCGGCACGCCCGAAATCCTCTGCGATGCGCCACTTGGTTTCGGCGGGACGTGGAGCGGCGCAGGCGTGATTCTCTTTGCTCCTGCGCTGAATGGCGTTGGACTTCATCAGGTGTCAGAGAGAGGCGGTGCGCCGACTCCCGTCACCAGCCTGGATGCTGCGCGGCTTGAGGAAGGGCATAGCTTTCCGCGCTTCCTGCCTGACGGTCGTCACTTTGTGTTTTTTGTCCGGTCGGCACGACCGGAGAATAGCGGGATCAAGCTCGGTTCGCTCGATCAACCGCAAACCAGCTTCCTGCTGCGCGCGGATACGAACGCCGAATACTCGGCTGCCGGTTATTTGATCTTCATGCGCGGGGAGAAGATTCTGGCGCAGCGGTTTGATGCGGAGGCGCGGAGCATTCGCGGCGATCCCGTCACGCTGGCCGAGAGAGGGAATCGCATCATCGCCGCTTATTACTCTCCCTTGTCGGTAGGCGCGGACAAATGGCTGATTTATCAAAGCGCGGGAAATCCGCATACGCAGCTTGTCTGGCTTGACCGCAACGGCAAGCAGCTTTCTCCGGTTGGTACGCCGGGCTATTTTCGCTGGCTGAACCTCTCACCGGACGGCACGCAAGTGGTGCTCGAACGGTTTGAGCCGCAGAAAGTTGGGAATGACATCTGGTCATTCGATCTCCTGCGCGAAACGTTTGCTCGTCTGACTTCAGACGCAAACTCAAACCTCTTTCCGCACTGGTCGCCGGATGGAAAACACATTTTCTTTGGCTCAAATCGGGAAGGCTTCTGGGCCATCTGGAAAAAGGGCGTGAATGGCAGCGATGACAACGAGGAATTGGTTTTCAAGGGAGAGGCGCGTGCTATCTTTCTAAACGATTGGTCAGGCGATGGAAAGTACATCGTCTACATGAAACCCGATGAAAAGACAGCCTCCGATCTTTGGTTGCTGCCGCTGTCTGGCGACCGCCAGCCGAAGCCTTATCTGGCAACGCAATTTGCTGAGCAATGGGGCAAGGTCTCGCCTGATGGACGCTGGTTGGTGTACCAATCGAATGAGTCCGATCGCAATGAAATCTACGTGCAATCCTTCCCGGAGCCGGGGCGGAAAGTCATCGTCTCCAAAGGCGGCGGCCTGCTGCCGCGCTGGCGACGCGATGGGCGGGAACTGTACTACATTGCGCCCGATGACAAGCTGATGGCCGTGTCGGTCGAGACTGGCGCAAACGTGGCGGTCGGGACGCCGGTGGCGCTCTTTGACGTGGGCAGCTATGGCCGCCGCAACAACCGCTACGTGTACGATGTGAGCGCCGACGGGCAGAAGATTCTGCTGCTGCGCCCGCTGGAAGACGCGACGACGCGCCCGCTGACATTGGTGCAGAACTGGACGGAACTGCTGAAGAAGTGATGCTGAGGGCGCATCTCGCTTATAATGCCGGGCAGGGCAGACAGAAAGGAATACGTTATGTTACAGACGGTCGAAGCGGAAATTGATGCCAACGGCAACATTCGTTTGTTAGAGCCTTTGCCTGTGACAAAGCCGCGTCGTGTGCTGGTGACGTTGCTGGCGGAAAGCAGCGCGACGGAAAATGGGGCGGGGAATGCCACGTTCACTGACCCATCGCCTGCGTCTGAAACTCGTCGGCAAGAGCAGATGGCGTGGTTGCGGGCGAATGCGGAACAGCACGGCGGGCAGTATGTGGCGCTGGTCGGCGCGCAACTCATCGGCACGGGCAAAACCTTTCGAGCAGCCAATGAAGCGGCGCGGTCGGCAGGCTGTCGAGAAGCTTTTGTCACATACTTGCCGAAGCCTGACGAGGTGATTGAGATGGGAGGCTGGCGGTGAGTTTTCAGCTTTCGTTCGATCAGCGGTTGGCATACGACGCCGGGCAAGCGGGCATCACGTTGCCGGTCACGCTGCGGTTGAGTCAGTCAACCGTCGTGTGTGAAGCCAGGATTGATACGGGTTCGACACTGGACGGAACTGCTGAAGAAGTGAAGGAATCATATGAAGCATTTCAATAACGCCGGGCCGTGTCAGAATTGCAGCCCGACCCCGCGCAACCCATCACGCCGCGTGAGATCGAGGAGTCGGAGCAAATCCTGATCGAACGGCAGGAAACGTATTTGAACTCGCTGGTCAAACGGCTGCGCGAGCCACGCATCCGCCACATCATCGAACCGATTCTGGCGGGGCAATCGCTGAGTGATTTGCCTGCGGACGATTTGCGCTTGGCCCTCGATCTCGGACTGGTTCGCAGTGGAGACGGCGGCGGCATCGTCATCGCCAATCCGATTTACCGCGAAGTGATTCCAACGATGCTGGCTTATGTGACGCGCGCCTTTTTACCACAGATTGCGCCGACGTGGCTGAACGCGGACGGCACGCTCAATCCCGACAAACTGCTCGACTCGTTTCTCACCTTCTGGCGGCAGCACGGACAGCCGCTGCTCAAGAGCGTGCATTATCACGAAATCGCGCCGCACATCGTGCTGATGGCCTTTCTGCATCGCGTGGTGAACGGCGGCGGCTCGCTCGAATGCGAGTATGGGTTGGGGCGTGGACGGACGGATTTATTGGTGATCTGGCACTATCCGGGCGGCGTGCAACGTATCGTGCTGGAATTGAAAGTGCTGCGGAAATCGCTGGCACAGACCATCACCGAAGGGCTGGCGCAGACGCTCGAATATGGCGAAGGCTGCGACGCCGATGAATTGCACTTCGTCGTTTTCGACCGCTCGAAGAAACCCTGGTCAAAAAAGATTTTCAAACGCACGCGCAAACATCGCGGCATCACCATCAAAGTTTGGGGAATGTGACATGGCGCTATCAGGCGAAACTCGTTTTGACCATTACGAAATCATCGCTCCGCTGGGCGCAGGTGGCATGGGCGAAGTCTACAAAGCCCGCGACACGCGACTGAATCGTGAGGTCGCCATCAAGGCCTTGCCTGCCGAGTTCGCCAAAGACGCCGACCGCTTGCGCCGCTTCGAGCAGGAGGCGCGCGCGACCTCGGCATTGAACCACCCGAACATCCTGACGATTTACGACATCGGCGCGCACGAGGGCTTGCCTTTCCTCGTCGCCGAATTGCTGGAAGGCGAGGAACTGCGCGCGCAACTCGATCAAGGCGCGCTGCCGGTGCGTCGCGCGATTGACTACGCGCAACAGATCGCCGCCGGACTTGCCGCTGCACACGAGCGCGGCGTCGTGCATCGCGACCTCAAACCTGAAAACCTGTTTGTCACGAAAGACGGGCGCGTCAAGATTCTCGACTTCGGGCTGGCGAAGCTGAAGCCGCAGAAGTTGGCGGGCAGCGTAGGTTCCGAAGCGCCGACGTTGAAGCCGCTGACTGACCCGGGCGTGATTATGGGCACCGTGGGCTACATGTCACCGGAGCAGGTGCGCGGCGAAGAGGTGGATCATCGTTCCGACATTTTCAGCTTTGGCCTGATCCTCTATGAAATGCTGCGCGGGGAGCGAGCGTTTCAGCGCGAGACGATGGCAGAGACGATGACCGCGATTTTGAAAGATGACGTGCCGGAACCTGGCGAAACGAACGCGAAGATTTCGCCGCAGCTTGAACGACTCGTGCGGCGCTGTCTGGAGAAGAAACCGGAGCGGCGATTTCAGACGGCGAGCGATCTCGCGTTTGCGCTTGAATCGCTCTCAGGAGTTTCCGGCGCGAGTCAGCCAGAGACTACAGTCGTGTCTGCGCCAGCCGTGCCTGCGCCAGTCAAGCGGCGTCTCTCACCTGCGCTCATTGGCCTCGGTCTCGCGCTGCTTGTGATGGGAGCGGTGGCTGGGATTTTCGCAAGCAAGCCTTTCTGGAAAACGTCGCCGCCTTCGTATCAACGCCTCACCTTTAATCGCGGCACGATCTGGAATGCGAGGTTCGCGCCTGACGGCCAATCCGTTGTCTACAGCGCCAGGTGGAATGGCAATCCGTTGGATGTTTTCGCAGTGCGTGCGGGGAAAACGGAATCGCGCTCGCTCAAACTGGAAAACACTGACCTGTTGGCGATCTCCGCCTCCAACGAGATGGCGGTCTTGCGCAATCGTCAACACATCGGGCTGTTCCGAGGCCGTGGCACGCTGGCTCGCCTGCCGATTGATGGCGGCGCGGCGCGTGACCTGCTCGAAGACGTGCAGGAGGCCGACTGGGCGCCGGATGGAATCGAGCTTGCGGTGGCGCGCTGGGTCAATGGACAGAGCCAGCTCGAATATCCCATCGGTAAGGTACTCTATAAATCAGCCGGCCATCTCAATCATCCGCGTATTTCACCGCAGGGAGATCGGGTCGCCTTCATGGACCATCCGTCGCCTTTCAACACTCGCGGATGGGTGGTGGTGGTGGACCTCAACGGAAAGAAGACGGTCGTGTCCAGCGAAATGGCCAATCAGGAGGGCCTGGCCTGGTCGCCGTCCGGGGACGAAGTCTGGTTCACCGCCTCCAGAAGAGGGGAAGCGGATGCCCTGTATGCCGTGTCGCTTTCCGGACAGGAACGGCTTGTCCTGCGGACGACCAGTCGTCTGATGCTGCACGATATTTCCCGTGACGGTCGCGTGCTCCTCACCAGCTTCAGCAACTCGACAAACCTGGTCAGTCAGCCGCCGGGAGAAATCAGGGAGCGCGATCTTTCATGGCTCGATCAAGGTGTGCTTTCAGATTTTTCGCCGGACGGCAGGACGATCCTGATTGATTATACGGGAGAAGGATCAGGGACCAACGGCGCAACTTATTTGCGCCAGACGGATGGCTCGCCCGCCGTCAGGCTTGGCGACGGGATTGGAGCGCGGTTGTCGCCCGACGGGAAGCGGGCGCTCGCAGTGCGCTTCACGCCGCCGCAACTTGTGCTGCTGCCGACCGGCGCCGGTGGGGAGCGAGTCCTGGAACGTGGGCCGATTGAGAAATATGCGTGGGGAGCGATCTGGGTTCCGGACGGGAAGCGAGTCGCCTTCCTGGGCCGTGAAGCGGGGCACGACTGGCGCTGCTACATTCAGAGCATAGAGGGCGGCCCGCCTCGTCCTCTCACGCCGGAGGGAACCACGGAATGGCTTCTGATCTCGCCGGATGGCAGATCGCTGATCGCCTCGGACGCTCAGAGGCAGCGGTCTTTCTACCCGGTGGAGGGAGGAGCACCGCAGCCGATCCTTCATCTGAAGAGCGCCGATGAGATCATCGGTTGGAGTGGCGACGGGCGCTCACTTTATGTCGCTAACGTGAATGAAATGCCGATCCGCGTCTATCGGTTTGACCCTTCGAACGGGCATAAAGAGATGTTCAAAGAGATTATGCCTGCCGACCCCGCCGGCATTTTTGGGTATCACTACGTTTTCCTGACGCCCGACGGCAAGGGCTATGCGTATTCGGTCAGCCGAATGCTTTCCGACCTCTACGTGGTCGAGGGATTGAAATGATTACACTCGCGGAGGCGCGATTACGGCTACCAGAGACTTACAGGGATTGCTGCAAACAGGGTGGGTGAAAACTATCGGAATGGATAGGGGGGGGCGTTACCGGGTGAGCTGATTGCGCATAACGCCTGCTTGTGGCGCATAACATGGCGCATAAGATGAGTCAGGAACTCGCAGCCAATATGAATCTCTCGCATTACCGCATCGTCGAGAAACTCGGCGCGGGCGGCATGGGCGAAGTCTGGCTGGCCGAAGACACGCGCCTCAAACGCAAAGTCGCCATCAAACTATTGCCTGCCGAATTGACCGCCGATACCGACCGCGTGCGCCGCTTCGAGCAGGAAGCGCAGGCCGCGAGCGCTCTCAATCATCCCAACATCATCACCGTGCATGACATCGGCGAATGCGAGGCCGGACGCTTCATCGTCATGGAACTGGTCGCTGGCCGCACGCTGCGCACGGTGATTGCGGAAGACAATTCCGTCGAGACATTGCTATCGCTCGGTCAGCAGATGGCGAAAGCCTTGAGCGCCGCGCACGCCGCCGGCATCACGCATCGAGACATCAAGCCGGACAACATCATGGTGCGCGACGACGGCTACGTGAAGGTGCTCGATTTCGGGTTGGCGCGGTTGCTGCCCGCGACAGCGGGAGGCGAAGAAGCCGCGACGCTGGCGCAGCAAACAACGCCCGGCACGATGATGGGCACGGTCGCGTATATGTCGCCCGAACAGGCGAGCGGCCAGAGCGTCAGTCATTCATCGGACATCTTTGCGCTCGGCATTGTGCTTTACGAACTGGCGACGGGACGGCATCCCTTCAAAGCGGAAACGCTGGTCGGTTATCTGCACGCGATCACGTTGCAAACGCCGCCGCCGCTCACGCAGTGGAAGCCGGAACTGCCGGCGGCGTTCAATATGCTGATCCTGCGCATGCTCAGCAAGGACGCGAGCCAGCGTCCGACCGCTGGCGAAGTCGCGCGAGGCTTGCAGGAGCTGGAGCGACAAGGCGCCAGCCAGATCAGAAGCGTCGCGGGCGATGCGCCGCAACTGTTGGAGGCGTCCATCACTCCGGGCAGCGTAGACATCGCGCACGTGCTCTTCTGCGACATTGTTGGTTACTCGATTCTACCGATTGACCGTCAGAAGCGGATGATCAGCGCGCTGCAAAATATCGTCCGCCAGACCGAAGATTACCGCCGCTCCGACTCGCAGGGCCAACTGGTGCGGTTGCCTGCGGGTGACGGGATGGCGCTGGCGTTTTTGCAGGACCCGGTCGCGCCGGCGCGTTGCGCCATCGAGATCGCGCGCGCATTGAAGGCGCAGCCGGAGATTCGGTTGCGAATGGGCATTCACAGCGGCCCGGTCTTTCTCTCGACCGACATCAACGGAACGCGGAACGTGGTGGGGAGCGGGATCAACATGGCGCAGCGTGTGATGGATAGCGGGGACGCAGGCCACATCCTGGTCTCGCGCAACGTGGCCGAAGTGCTTGGCCAAATCTCCCACTGGCAATCGCTGCTGCATGATCTGGGCGAACGCGAAGTCAAGCACGGCGTCAAGATTCATCTTTTCAATCTCTTCAACGATGAGGTTGGAAACGCCGCTACGCCGCAGAAACTCCTGCTTTCTCAAAACAAAAACGAAGTCGCGCCTTCGGGACTTGAAACTGGCGGCCCCCTTCCCGCCACAGCGTCCCAAACCGCCCAATTAGACGAGGGGTTTTGGGTCGCGGTCCTGCCGTTCAAATACCGCGGATCCAACGCTGACCTTGAAGCATTGGCAGAAGGTCTTTCTGAAGACATCGTGACGGGCTTGTCACGCTTCTCTTACCTGCGCGTCATCGCGCGCGGTTCGACGTTGAAGTATGTCAGCGATTCAGACGATGTGCGCGCGATTGGCAAAGCGCTCGGCGCGCGTTACGTGATGGAAGGCAGCCTGCGGCAGGCCGGTTCGCAGTTGCGTGTCGCCGTGCAATTGGTGGATGCGAGCACGGGCGCGCATCTGTGGACAGAAACTTATAGCCGCAGCTTCAGCCCGGAAGTAATTTTCGAGATACAGGATGATCTGGTTCCGCGCATTGTCTCGACCGTTGCGGATTGGTATGGCGCGCTGCCGCACAGCATGAGCGAAGCGGTGCGACTCAAAGCTCCTGATCAACTCAGTTCGTATGAAGCGGTGTTACGCAGCTTCGGTTACTTCGAGCGCATCGCGCCGGAAGAACACGCGGCGGTGCGCGCCGGTTTGGAACGCGCAGTCAAACAAGCGCCAGGCAATGCGGACGGCTGGGCGATGCTGGCGATGATTTATGGCGAAGAGCATCGGTTCGGCTTCAACGCGCAGCCCGATCCGCTCGGTCGCTCGCTCGAAGCCGCACGGCGCGCGGTGGACGCGGGGCACGCCAATCATTTCGCCTGGCTCGCGCTCGCGCAGGCGTTGTTCTTCCGCAAGGAATTCGCCGCGTTCCGCGAGGCGGCGGAACGCGCCATTGCGCTCAACTCGATGGACGGTTCCACACTGGAATACCTCGCGCACCTGCTCGCGTTTGCGGGCGACTGGGAACGCGGCTGCGAACTGGGCGAGCGCGCGCGACAACTTAATCCCAATCATTCGGGATGGTACTGGGCTGTTCATTCTCTCGACGCGTATCGTAAGGGCGATTACCACGCCGCGTGCGCCTACCTGCATAAGAGCCTCCTGCGAGGCGGCGGCGCGGATTTCTACATGCAAGCCCTGCTCGCGGCTGCCTGTGGTCAGCTTGGCGAGCGTGAAGCGGCGGATAAGACTCTGCAAGCCGTGCTGGCGCTCAAACCCGACTTTCCCCTGACCGTGCGTGGCATATATGAGAAGTGGTACCTGCCGGAACTCGTCGAGCAGTTGATGGAGGGGCTGCGCAAGGCGGGGCTGAAGGAACCGCAAACCACAGAGACCGCGCGGCACAGTACCGAGGCGTCCGCCTCCATCGCCGTGCTGCCGTTTGCGAACATCAGCGCGGACGAAGAAAACGAATACTTCTGCGATGGGTTGGCCGAAGAACTGCTCAATGCGCTCTCGAAGATTGATGAGTTGAAAGTCGCGGCGCGCACCTCGGCCTTTTCCTTTAAGGGCAAAAACGCCGAAGCCCGCGAGATCGGCAAAACGCTCAACGTCAACACGGTGCTGGAAGGCAGCGTCCGCAAAGCAGGCCAGCGCATCCGCATCAACGTGCAACTGGTCAATGCGGCGGACGGCTATCATCTCTGGTCGGAACGCTACGACCGCGAGATGAAAGACATCTTTGACGTGCAGGATGAGATCACAGTGGCCGTAGTCGAGGCGCTCAAAGTAAAGCTGCTTGGCGAAGAGCAGGCCGCCGTATTGAAGCGTCATACCCGAAGCCCGGAAGCATACGAGTCTTATCTCCGAGGTCTTTTTTACTTCAACCAGTGGACGCCTGAAGGTTTTCAGAAAGCCGGCGAGAATTTCAGCCGGGCCATCGCCATTGATCCGCGCTACGCATCAGCTTACGCCGGCCTGGCCGACGCTTACACCGAAATGGCTTTTTTCTCTTTCGCCGGTGAATGGATGCCGAAGGCGAGAGAGGCAGCCAGCAAAGCGTTGGAACTCGATGACACGCTCGGCGAAGCGCACTGTTCCCTGGCGATCATCAAAATGTACTTTGACTGGGACTACGCCGGCGCCGAAGCCGAGTTCAAGCGCGCCATCGCTCTCAATCCGGGCAACGCTCTTATTCATATGTGGTATGGCTGGTATCTGGGCCTGATGGGGCGCTTTGATGAAAGCTTCAGGGAGTTGCAGCGCGCTCAGGAGCTTGATCCGCTGTCCGACACTATCAACAGCGGGATTGGCACAATCCTCCACTGGTCGCGACAACCTGAGCGCGCCATTGAGCAGTTTCGCAAGCTGCTCGAATTGAATCCGAACTACTCGGTCGCCTCCTGCTTCCTCGCTGAGGCGTATGAACAGAAGGGCGACTTCGTTTCGGCTATTGCGACAATCGAGAAGGCGCAGCAAGCGGCAAGCAATCCTTTTACCTTATCAACTGCGGGATACGTGTATGCGAAAGCTGGAAACCATGACAAGGCGCTGGAGATTCTGAACGAGTTTGAGAAGCGCTCGAATCAGGAATACGTCCCGGCTCTTAACTGCGCGCAGATTTGCGCGGGACTGGGTCATAACGAGCAGGCTCTGGCGTGGCTTGAGCAGGCCTGCGACGAGCGAGCGGTATGGATGCCCTTCTTGAAAGCGGATCTGAAATTCGACAGCCTACGCTCCGATCCGCGTTTTGCCGGGATATTGCGGCGCATCGGCTTCACGACGGAAGGCGCCAGCCAGATCAACGAATCGCTCGCCGCGCAAACCGCAATGCCTGCCTCGCCTGCCGGCAGCAAGCAGACAGAAGAAGCTTTAGTCGCTTCGGCGACACAGCGCCACACAGTCGGGCGTGAACAGGAACGTAACGAACTGCTTGCAGCATTCAACGCAGCGAAAGACGGACGCGGCTCGCTCGTCTGCGTCGCGGGCGAACCGGGCATCGGCAAGACCACACTGGTCGAAGACTTCCTCACCGAACTCACGACAAAGGACCAATGCACGATTGCGCGCGGACGTTGTTCGGAACGGCTCGCCGGAACTGAAGCCTACCTGCCGCTGCTCGAAGCGTTGGAAAGTTTGTTGGCTGCTGATGTGGGGCAGGTTAGTAACCTGCCCCACATCGAGAAAATGAAGCAGCTTGCGCCGACGTGGTATGCGCAGGTCGCGCCGCTTTCCGGCGAGAGCGACGAATCCGCGCGGCTGCTTGCCGAAGTCAAAGCCGCTTCGCAGGAACGAATGAAGCGCGAACTGTCGAGCTTTCTGACCGCCGTTGCTGAGTCGCAGCCGCTCGTGATGTTCTTTGACGATCTGCATTGGGCCGATGTCTCGACGATTGATCTGCTGAGTTTTCTCGCCGGGAAGTTCGATACGCTGCGCGTGCTGATTGTCGTGACCTATCGGCCTTCGGATATGCTGCTCGCCAAACATCCGTTTTTGCAGATCAAACCGGATTTACAGGCGCGGGGCTACTGCCGCGAGTTACAGCTTGAATTTTTGAATGAAGCAGAAATCGCGCAATATCTCAGCCTCGAATTTCCGCAGCATCGTTTCCCCGCAGAGTTTCCCCAACTGATTCACGCGAAGACGGAAGGCAGTCCGCTGTTTATGGCTGACCTCGTGCGCTATTTGCGAGATCGCGGTGTGATTGCTTTGCAGGATAGCCCGCAGGATGCGGGCGTACCCAGGTGGATGCTGGCGCAAACGCTGCCGGACATCGAACGCGAATTGCCGGAATCGGTGCGCGGAATGATCGAACGCAAGATCGCGCAACTGAGCGAAGACGACCGCAAGCTGCTCATTTGTGCGAGCGTGCAGGGCTATGAATTCGATTCGGCGGTCGTGGCGCAGGCTCTGAAGCTTGAAGCGGATGAAGTCGAAGAACGATTGGAAAAGCTGGAGCGGGTGTTTGCGTTTGTGAAGCTCGTGAGTGAAGCGGAGTTTCCGAATCGCACGCTGACGCTCAGGTATCGCTTCGTTCACGTGCTTTACCAGAACGCGCTCTATGCTTCGCTCAGAGCCACTCGTAAGGCCACGCTGAGCCGCGAAGTCGCGCAAACGATGGAAGGTTTTTACGGCGAACAACGGGCGAATGTGGCCAATGAACTGGCGGCGCTCTATGAGGCCGGGCGGGAGTATGCGCGCGCGGCGGAATATTACCGGCTCGCGGCGGAGCATGCCACGCGGGTCTTTGCCTGGCAGGAGGCCGTAGCGCTGGCGCAGCGCGGACTAGGGCTGCTCAAATCTGAGCCGGATACGATCGAGCGCACGCGGCAGGAACTGGCTCTGCAAACCACGTTGTCCGTGCCGCTGGGCGCCTGCCGGGGATTGGCTTCGCAGGAGAGCCGGGAACTTTTCACGCGAGCCAGGGAACTGGCGCAGCGCCTCGGCGATCCGCCGGAGTTGTGGACGATCCTGGTCGGTCAATGGCGGTCTTATCTGGTTGGCGGAGATAACAACACGGCGCTCAAACTGGGAGAAGAATTCCTGGCGCAGGTTCGTACCAAAGCCCCGGCGGCGACGATTTGGGGGCGCCAGATGATGACGTCAGGCTGCAATTATGCGGGAGAGTTTGCCTCGGCCTGTACGCATGTCAAAGAAATGCTGGCGGTCTGGAATCCGCAACCGCATTACGGCGAGTCGGTCGTGTATGCGGGTGAAAACCCCGTGATGATCGGCCTTTTCATGGGCGCAGCGTCACTGTGGTATCTGGGCTATCCCGAGCAGGCGTTGCAGCAGAGCCATCAGGCGATGGCGCTTGCCCGGCAGGACGCTTCCCCCTTCGGACTGGCGCTCGCCACCTTTCTGGCCGCCGAGTTGCACATCAGCCGGCGGGAACCTGAGCGCGTCAGGGAAATGGCTGAAGATTGCCTCGCCTTGTCTACGGAACACGGTTTTCCGCAATGGATGGCGAATGGAAACATTTGCCGAGGATGGGCGCTGGTCGAGGCGGGAGAAGGAGCCGCAGGGATGGCGCAGATGCGCGAAGGCATCACTGCCATGCACACCTTCGAGGCCGATCTGGCGCGGTCACGCTATCTGGCGCTGCTCGGCGAAGCGTGTGGAGCCACGGGCCAGATTGCGGAAGGGCTGAGCCTGCTGGCTGAGGCGCTGGCCTTTGCCGAGCAATCTGGGGAGCGCTTTTTCGAAGCGGAGATTCACCGGCTCAGAGGAGAACTGCTGTTGAAGTCCGAAGCGCCTCAAGTCGAAGTGGAAGAATGTTTTCAGCAAGCCATCAGGATTGCGCAGCGACAACAGGCGAAATCGCTGGAACTCCGCGCTGTGATGAGCCTCGCGCGGTTGTGGCAAAAGCAGGACAAGCGTGAAGAAGCGCAGCAGATGCTTGCGGAAGTTTACGGCTGGTTCACCGAAGGCTTCGACACGGCGGATTTGCAGGACGCAAAGGCGTTGCTGGATGAACTGCGCCAACACTTGGAGACTAACACCTAATGAAAACTCCACAACGTCTGGCTAGAATCGAAGAAATCTTTCACGCCGCGTTGGAGCGTCAACCGGCGGAACGCGCCGCCTTCCTGGTCGAAGCCTGCGCTGATGATCCGAGCTTGCTCGACGCTGTCAACGCGTTGCTCGCTGCGCACGATCAATCCTTCAGCCTGCTCGATCAACGTCACGCTGGAGACGAGTTCGATAGTACTTCCGCGCCGACCAAACATCTGCCCGATGCCCCGCCGCAGCCGCCCGCGCCTGGCCCGGCGCTCAATTCGTCAGGCGATGGTCAGCGCGAAGGCCGCTTTATCGCGGGCGCAATGCTGGCCGGGCGTTATCGCATTGTCGGACTTCTCGGCAAAGGCGGGATGGGCGAGGTCTACAAGGCCGAAGACCTCAAGCTCAATCAGACGGTCGCGCTCAAGTTTCTGCCGGAGAGCATCGCGCTGGACGGCGGGATGCTGGCGCGTTTTCACAACGAAGTTCGCATCGCGCGGCAGGTCGCGCATCCGAACGTCTGCCGGGTGTATGACATCGGAGAGGTTGAGGGATTGAGCTTTCTCTCGATGGAGTTCATTGACGGCGAGGACTTGTCATCATTGCTGCGGCGCATCGGGCGATTGCCGGGCGACAAGGCGGTGGAGATTGCGCGGCAGATGTGCGCGGGCTTGGCGGCGGCGCACGAAGCGGGCGTGCTGCATCGTGATTTGAAGCCGGCGAATGTGATGATTGACGGGCGCGGCAAGGCGCGCATCACCGACTTCGGCCTGGCGGTGGTGAGCGAAGAACTGCGCGGCGATGAAGTGATGGCGGGCACACCAGCCTACATGGCGCCCGAACAATTGACGGGCAAGGAGGCCACGCAGCGCAGCGACATTTATGCGCTCGGCCTGACGCTCTACGAACTGTTCACCGGCAAGCGAGTCTTTGAAGCGAAGAGCATTCAAGAGTTGATCTCATTGCACGAGAAGTCCACACCGCCAACGCCTTCAAGCCACGTCAAGGATATAGACCCGCTGGCGGAGCGTGTGATTCTGCGCTGTTTGGAGAAAGACCCGAAGGCGCGCCCCGCGTCGGCGGTGCAAGTGGCGCTGGCGTTGCCGGGCGGCGATCCGCTGCAAGCGGCTTTGGCGATGGGCGAGACGCCATCGCCGGAAATGGTCGCGGCTTCGGGTGAAAAGACGGGCTTGCGTCCGGCGGTGGCGGTGGCTTGTTTAGCGGCAATCATCATTTTGTTGGCAGTATTTGCCTGGGTGAATGAGAAAAACATTCTGATCAGCCGCGTACCGATGGAGAACTCGCCGGAGGTTTTGGCGCGCCGGGGGCGTGATTTCGCGGCGCAGTTTGGTTATCCGGAAAAACCCACTGACACGGCTTATGGATTCACTACTGACACCGACATGCTTGCATACGCCCGTGCAGGTGAAAGACGGGGCGGTCGCTCGCTGTTGTCGCGGGAGCAATTGGCAACCGGGCGACCGGCTGCCTACGAGTATTGGTATCGTGAGAGCCCGCTTTACCTGCGAGAGGTTAATGATGGGGGACTACCTGATCCGCGCGTCACGCTGGACAATCCGCCGCTTAATGTTTCGGGGATGGTGGCGATGCGGCTTGATCCACTCGGACGATTGCGGTATTTCGCCGCCGTGCCTCCACAAATCGAGCTGTCGGAGGCTGCAGCCAGGCCATTCGACCGGGCTGCGTTGTTTGTCGCGGCGGGACTCGATCAGTCAGGCTTTACCGTCACCGAGTCGCAATGGACGCCGCTCGCCAGTTGGGATGAGCGCGTGGCCTGGACGGGAACCTGGCCCGGTCAGCCAGACGTGCCGATCCGCCTGGAAGCCGCCGCATATCGGGGGCAGTTGATCTATTTCCAGATCATTGAACCCTGGACCAAACCTATGCGCGAGTCTTCTGTCCAGCGGGCGCTTCGTTCTGGCTGGGCTGAAGCAAGCTTGAATTGGTTGCTGTTGATTGCCATGCTCATCCTGGGCTGGAAAAATTACCGGCAGGGCAAAGGAGATCGCCGAGGGGCATTCAGATTGGCAATCTTCATGGCCATTACGTTTTTACTCAGTACGGTTTTAACCTCCAGCCACGCTCCGGTTGTGCCTGAAAGTATGTTCATCTTTTTAGCCATCGCTGTCGCTGCATTCGGAGGCGTTGCAGCTTGGAGCGCTTACATGGCGCTTGAACCCTTTATCCGGCGCCGCCTGCCGGAAACGCTTATCACCTGGAGCCGAGTGCTGGCCGGGCAGTTGCGGGACCCGCTCCATGGGCGTGATGTTCTGATCGGCATTCTGGCCGCATCAGGTTGGTCAGTGCTCAGAACTCTCTTCAATTTGTCTATCACCACTAACCCCGCCCTGGATAGTCTCAACAAGGATGCGCTGCTCGGGACACGGCATAATGCGGGAATCCTGATCAGTGCTTTTACTCTAGGTGTGGCGGGATCTGTAGCCCTCCTGATGTTGTTTTTCCTGCTCCGCCTAGTAATGCGCAAGCAATGGCTGACTGCCGCAGGCGTGATTCTGATCAATGCCCTGATATCCTCTGCCGCTAACCTTTCCGTAATAAATGCCTGCATCTGGTTTCTGTGGTTTGGGTTGATGATGTTTCTGTTGTTGCGCTTCGGGCTGGTCGCGTGCTGCGTGCTGGTGTCATCTGCCATCGTGTTGGTCAGTTTTCCTATCACCGCTAACTTTTCGGTGTGGTATGCCAGCAACGGGCTGCTCGCTATCGTGGTGTTGCTCGCGCTAGCGGGCGTTGCTTTTTACACATCGCTGGGCGGGCAGAAGGTGTTCAAAGGCAGCCTGCTGGAAGAGTGAAGCCTCAATGAATTGATGTTTGACAAAGCGATAACGCAAGCTTAGGCTGCGAATGGAAGCAGCAGCCGAATACCGACCGGATGGCGGGTTATCTCGATCAATCGGGATGTAGGCTGCTCCAACCTCTTAAAAGCTCGCGCAAGACCGCGAGCTTTTCGTTCATAGCTCACGAAGCGCTCCGTTTTTCACAGCCTGCTCGTAATACTCAGCGGCGTAAGCCTGCCCTTCAATGAAGTCGCGTACAAAACCGGCTACCGCATCCGCCAGCCTGATGAGCGGCTCGGATTCATCTCGCGCACCGCGCACTTTGCGCGCATTGACCTGCCGCTGGCGCAGGCTCTTTTTGAAGCGGTCAATGCTTTGGCCGGAAAGGCCATCAACCACGATGGTCGCGGGCTGTGTCGCCTCCGCCTTGTGCTGAATCGCGCGCTCCGTGGTCTCTACCGTCAATTCAAAATAGTCCTGGCTTTCGGTGTAGTGCGAAAAGAAGATGGCTCCGGTCAGCAAGGGATTGGCGATGACGGATTGAATGTAGGCGAGGCGATGCTTGAATCTGGCCTTGCGCCATTTGTCGAAGCGTTTTTTGCTGCGCCGTTCAATCTCGATCAAAGCGTCGTTGATGCGGTCATACTCGTCGTCCGTGACCACTACAGACACAATGAACATTTCGCCTTTGGTGTCCTGGCCGGTTTCGTCAACGAAAGCATAAATGGCTTGGCTGGATTGAGGCATAGGGGGAAATGGCTTTTAGCTCATTATTCGATTCCGTGCGCGGTGGCTAAAGCTATTAAGTTCCTTTCCGCTTCGGGCTGAAACACTGGAAGCGGGGCGAGTATAACAAAAACTATATTGCTGACGCAGACCGGCCGGGGCGGCGTTTGCGCTCTACGCGTCGCTCAGGCGGACAACAGGTGTTTCAAGGCAGTCTGCTGGAGGAGTGACGGCAAGTAAGCCGAACCTCCCGGTAGGCTGTAGTAGAATGCCGAGGTGAGACTTTTTCGTTCGGGAGTAGCTATGGAACTAACCATCACTTTACCAGCCGAGCTTGAACCACAAGTGCAAGCCGCCGCCGCCCGCACTGGCCGCGCGGTTGAAGATTACGTCATTGATGCCGTCAAGATGGCGATGCTCAAACCGTCGCTTGATGAGTTGCTGGCTCCGGCGCGCGCGCAGTTTGCGGCCAGCGGGATGACCGAAGAAGAATTCGATCAACTGATCGAAGAAGAGCGCCAGGCAATCTGGGAAGAGAAACACGGAAAGAAAGCCTGATGTTGCCGGTTTCTGTACCATGTGCGCCAGGATTAGCGATCAACCAATGGGAATTGGCTGTAGGTCTTGTAGCTCCGTAGGAGTGGGATGTTTATAGATGCGCGGGATGCGAAATTTCTCTAAATCAAACCATACAAGATTGGGACAAACGTTTTTAGCCACGGAGATCACAGAGAGCACAGAGACAATGCACACGCGCCTTTCACCTCTGTGTCCTCTGTGATCTCTGTGGCTGGTGTCCCAATGTTTTGTGTTTCGATTTAGCTCCGTAGGAGCGGCATCTGGCGCGCGCAGATGCCGCTCCTACGGAGCTAGAGAAGGAAATTCCGACAAGCGCTATAAACATCCCGCACCTATGGAGCGAGGAAAGCGACTCATGTGCGTCAGGCGCTTATCATGGCGCACATGGCTCTCTGTGCTGTTGCGCGCCAATTCAGCGCTCGTCCGATGAACTGGCGCTGACGGGCTTCAAATGCTGGCTGTCCACCGTGTAATTGATGAAGCCGATCATCATTTCGTCATAGGTCGGCTGGCCGAAGCGCACCGCCTGGCCCGGGTCCGGGTTGAACTTGTTCTTCGCGGAGTTATCGAAATAACCCGTCACCAAAAACTTTGTCCCTTTCGGAATGGCGATGGGCTGTTGGGGAACGTAAGTCGTCTGCCACGAAAAACTGTAGTTGGGCACGTTCAGCAACACTTCCGCGCGTCCGCCGGGGTAGAAGACTTTGTATTCCATCGCCGCCCCGCGGTAGTGCATGTGCGGGGTCAGCGAAAGCAGATGTATGTCCTCGTTTGCCGTCCAGCAGCCGGTCACGCGGTGACGCTCGGCGCCGGGAGGAATCTTGAAGTAGGTGTTGCCGATTCCGCGCGTGACGGCAAGTTTGTCGGGCAATTGTTTGGCGAAGATCATGCCCACGCTGGAACGGTCTTTCTCCACAGCGCCCGCGACTTTCGAGTAATGGACTTCGAGCCTGATCTTCGAGCCGGCGGGAATCTTCACGCCGACGCCGGTTTCAAAGAGGTCGCCATTCGATCCCGGCGCGAAGCCCGCAATCGCCGTCACTAACGGTTCCTGGCCGCTGCCGTCGCGCAGCAATCCCAATCCGCCGCTTTTTGTCACGCAGCCGTCATCGTAAATGGGAGCGTCCGCCTTGACCCGCTGCAGGAAGCCTTCCTTGTAAAAGATCAATTCCTTCTCGGCCTCGGCGCGACGCCTGGCCAACTCCTCACGGCTCAGTTTGGGTTGATCGCCTTTCTGCGGCGGCACGATGAAGGCGATGATGTGATGCACGATCTTGCGATTGCCGGGGCGCGCCTCCGCTTTGATCACATAACGATCTTCGGAAAAATTCAGCGGGATGTCGAAATACTGATACTCGTCGGGGCCGTTGGCTTCGAGCGTGAATTCTGCGGGCATCGTCAGCGTCAGATCGGGCTTGCCGATACGCCAGCCCGTGACGAACTCCGGCGCGGGCGGCAAATCGAGCATGTTCCCTTCCGGCGCGCCGCCATCCACCCAGGCCACGATCTTGTCAATCTCGGCCTGGCTCAGCCGCCGGTCGTTGGCCCATTTGCCCGTATGCGGGTCGGCGTGCCAGGGCGGCATCTGACGATTGACGACCTGCTCGCGTATGGACTTGGCCCAGGGGCGCGCGTCTTTGTAGCTCAGCGTCGAAAACGGCGCCGCTTCGCCGGGCCGGTGGCATTCAGCGCAGCTTTTGAAAAGAATCGGGGCGACATCTTTATTGAAGGTCACCGGCTGTTTGGCGCCGTCGGCGCTACGGGCGATCAGCAACATCCCTGCCGCCAGGACGACGACAGGGATAATCAGGCGATGGCGGCTTGTGACGGTTGAAATGACGCCGCGCGCTTGCGGCGTTGCGCGACGCCGCTGAC
>WBZO01000842.1_pt1 | contig 55833 bp, 48 predicted proteins | sample 5204261 | NCBI WGS metagenome assembly WBZO01 (sample SAMN12412400, study PRJNA552823) | activated sludge metagenome | isolation source: activated sludge from anammox sidestream of wastewater treatment plant... | place: USA: North Carolina | collected 2017-09
CATAGAATTGGTTGATCGGCATGTGGATTCTCCTGGCAAATCGTTTTGTCGCAGAAACAAATTTACCCGGTTTTGCCCTGCCGATCAACTATTCTGTTTTTAAAGTGTCAGGTAGCTAGAAATAAATCACAAAAAAATTGAGCAGCCAAAACACACCGAGGAGCGCCTTATCCCACCACGGCGAATCGGTCACCGCCTTGCCGCGCTGCGCCAGTATTGCGGGGTTGGCCCGGTGCACGGCGACAACAGAACCAGCCGTTAGCCCAAACCCAGCACCAAAATAGACCCAGGCTTGCCAGGTCATCATCCAGCCTGAGCCGAGCAAGAAAAAAAGCCAGCCGAGAATCTTTTGGGCGAAAAGCCGAACAACGTAATTGACCGCGCCTTTGCTGATTCGCTCACCCTCCCAACTGAGGCTGGTCGTAGCTGAAGAGCACCTCGTTCACCTCGAAGATGTCGTATTTACCGCTCTCAATGAAATATTGAACGATCACGTCAAACTTCTGGCTGGGGGAAAGGGCGTAACCCGCCCGCCCCAGAAGGTCGCCGGTTTCGGCAAGCGACAACTCCAAAGCCATCGCAAAGGCGAGGACGGTGCGCTTGCTCGGCATGTAGTCCAGCCGGCTCCGAATCTTGGAGAACAGCTTGCGGTCGAGGTTGGCGCGTTTATAGACCTCCACATCCGATTTGCCCTTGGCGTCGATCAGGCGCAGCAGCGTCGCCGAGAAAGGCTCATCGAGGTTGCCGATCAAATCGTCTAACCCTTTTGCCGGCGCGTACGGCTCTTGGGGATGCAGATCTGACCGCTTGAAAGCAATCCTGTTCGTCGCGACATTTAGCCTGCGATCGCGGCGGCGCACATCGACGTAATCGCCAATGTAGTTTTCGTCGATGTACGCCTTGACCTCGCCGAGCAGTTTCTCGCTCACCGCGAATGACGCCTTATCGAAAACCACGAGCGTCACGTTCAGGTCGTGACTAACCAGGAAGTCCTGGATTGCGGCAGTGGCGACCCGCAGAGCTTCAGCCTTCGGATACCCATAGATCCCGCTGGATATCAACGGGAAAGCCACGCTTTCACACTCGTTTTCCACAGCGCGTTTCAGGGAATTGAGATAGCAGGCGCGGAGCAGTTGCGCTTCGCCATGCATTCCATCCTGGTAAACGGGACCCGCAGTATGGATGACGTACTTCGCGGGAAGTTTGAACCCCGGCGTGATGACCGCCTCGCCGGTCTGGATCGGGGCGAGTTTATCGCAGGCAGCCTGAAGGTCCGCCGCCCCCGCCGCGTTGAAGATCGCGCCGCACACCCCGCCGCCCATCTGGAGGGCGGTGTTGGCTGCGTTCACGATGGCGTCGACCTCCATTTTCGTGATGTCCTGACGCACAATGATCAAAGGCATAGGAAGTTACCTCTTATTCCGCTGCGGCGGTGTGCGCCCTCTTTATTCGACCTCTGGCAAGCGCTCCATCCCCGCCGCCCGCGCCAGCTCTTCCACCATCTTCTGCAATTCGGCGACCTGTCCAGCCGGGTGCTGCGGCAGTTGATACTGCGCGAGCAGGTTTTGCACGCGGGTCTTAGCCCGGCTGAACGCGTCTTGCTTGCCCTCCTCCTGCCAGCTTCGCACCGAACCCCGATCGATCACCGCCGAAGGGAGATACTGCTCGACCGCGAACAACTGGCGGGTCGTTTTCTGCTTGAGAAACTCGCCCTTGAAATTAATCCCTTCGAACATTGCCGTTGCCAGGGTCTCGGTCCGCACTTGCATCCCCTCCAGCAGGCGCAGGGTCATGCCAATCGCTTCGGCGTCCAGCACCAGCTTCTCGAGGCTGAAACACGCCAGGAAGTCGAGCATACCCGCCCCGGAGATCATGTTGATCCCTGCCAGCGCCCCGATCAGCGCGGTCATCCCGCTTTCCATGCCCGCCTGGGCGTCCACCAGTTTGGCGTCGCTCGCCCCCAGGTAAGTGTGGGTCGGCAGTCCCAGCGACTTGCCCACCTGGGAATAAGAAGCGTCGATCATCGCGGTTTCCAACGCGCCCAGCGGGGTCGTCCCCTTGCGCATGTCGAAGATTGCCGGCGCGCCGCCCCAGACGATCGGCGCGCCCGGTCCGGCAAGCTGATGGATCGTGATCCCGCTCAGGCTTTCCGCAGCATGCTGCACCACCGCGCCCAGCAGCGTCACCGGCGCAGCCGCCCCCGCCAGCGGCATCGAAACCATTTGGGCAGGCACGCCCGCCCGCGCCAGCTCGATCAGGTTCTGGGCGCCGAAGTCGCTCCAGATCAACGGCGGCGAGGGGCACACATCAAACACCGCCTGCGGCTTATCGCGCAGCGCCTCGCGCCCGCCGGCGAAAATTGCCAGCATGTCGATCATATTTTGCAAGGTCGTGATCGAAAACGCCCCGGTCACGATCGGCTTCTCAGAATAGCTCAACACCAAATAGAGCCGGTACAGGTCGCCAATCGTCTTTGGCACCTCATTGCACACCACCGCCGTCGATTGGGCGGCAAACTGCGGCAGCATCTCCGCCAGCTTAATAATCTTTACCAGGTCAGCCGTAACCGACGGGCGGTGTTCAAGCGTATCCGCCACCAGGATGTGCACACCGGATGAGCCTGGGTCAAAATGCACCGCCTCTGCGCCATAGTTCACGCCGGGCTCGCCGCGCCGGTTAAAAAGGAAAAACTGCCCCGGCACAGTCTCCAGCGCCTGGCGCGCCAGGGCTTCCGGGATGTGCGCCACTTCGGTTTCTTCGTCCACCTGCGCCCCGGCTTCAGCCAGCAGTTGGCGCGCTTCCACCGACTGCACCTTGATCCCAGGTCGCATCATCAGCGCAAAAGCTTCATCCAGCACGCGCTGGATCATTTCTTGGGAGAGGAATTCGACTTTTGGCTGCATCACTTCACCCGTGCCTTTTCTTCAGCGGCGATGATCCGTCCGAGTTCCGCTGAAAGGAGCGGATCGAGCGCCTGCGGCTCGTGGGTTGCCAGGATTTGGCGCGCCTTATCGAGCGCCCAATCGGCTGGACCATCGCGCCGTTCCTGCCATTCGTTGTAGGGTCGCCGGTCGATGAATTGGGGCAGGAAAACCTCGCGCATGCGTTTGCGGGTATGCTTTTCCTTCAAGAAGTTGCCGCCCGGTCCAACCGCTTTGATCGCTTCTAAAGCCAGGGTTTCGTCGTTGACGACGATCCCATCCAGCGTCTTGTGGATAATGTTATAGATCTCGGTATCGAGCAGCATCTGGGCATAGGACCAGATGCGGCTGCCGTGCAGAAAGCCCACGCCCAGCAGCATATCCGAAATGACGATTGAAGCCATCAAGGTCGAAAGACTGTTGTCCACCCCCGCCTGCCAGTTGGGCTCCTTCGCGCCGGTTGCGAACGACCCCATCGAAAGCGGGATGTTGTAGAAATCGGAGAGCACGTTCGTGGCTGCCCCAAACAGGTAGTCTTCCGGTCCGCCGCCCGTGTAAGCCCCGCTGCGCAGATCGGAGGCGGTTTGGGCGGCGGCGTAGAACACCGGGGCGCCCGGATAAGCCAGTTGGATCAGCGCCGTCCCGGCGATCACCTCCGCGTTGCCGACCACTAAAGTACCCGCCATGGTTGCCGGACCGGTTGTCAGACAAGCCGCCATCGTCATGAAACCGACCGGCAGCCCGGCTTCCGCCCCGATCAAAGCCGCCTCTACGCTCCCGCCGTCGTGCCCCAACGGCGAGGCGGTGCACTGCATAACCGAAAGCACCGGTCTGCGGCGCAGCGCTTCCCGCCCGCCGGCAATCGCAGCCGCCATCTCGACCGCCGCCCGCGCTTCGTGCACCGAATAGATGCTCTCCGTCTGCGCGTGCTTGGTCGAGTTTTCCCAGATCGCCCGGAGCTCGTACAAGCCGCGCGTCTCGGGCGGCTTATCCTGTGCGGAGACCGCCACCCAGTGAAACGCCACCTCCTCGAGATAATCCGCCACGCGGGCGATATCGACCACGTCCTGCAGACAGGAGCGCCGCCGTTCACCGCTCTGGATATCGATGACCTCTACGCCGCACCCGTCCGTTCCCAGATAGACGTGCTTTCCATCCAGCGGCAGATCCTGCTGCGGATCGCGCGCCGCCAGCGGGTATTCCGGCGGGCAGCTCTTCAACGCCTGCTCGATCAAGCTTCCAGGCGCCTTGACGATCATCGTGGTGCGATCCACCTGCGCGCCATGAGCCTCCCAGATCTCCAACGCCCGCTCGGATGGGAAGCGCACCCCCGCTTTTTCGATCACATCTAAGGTGGCGGTGTGAATGCGCGCGACTTCCTCTTTGGTCAAAATATTCAGGCTCAGCTTTGGGCTGCTGATCGGGTTGATGTTGCGTGCCATTTTGGGTTCCTTATTTCTCAACTAATTTGCGGGCGATCTGGACCGCGCCGATCGCGTCTTCGCTGTAACCGTCCGCGCCGATTTCTTTGACCCACTCGCCGGTCACCGGCGCCCCGCCCACCATCACCTTCACCCTGGGGCGCATGCCCATATCATCCAGCGCCTCGATCACATCCCTCTGGCGCACCATCGTGGTCGTGAGGAGCGCGCTGACCCCAACGATATCCGCCTCCACTTCGCGGGCTTTTTCGACCAGGTCCATCACCGGCACGTCCACTCCCAGGTCGTACACCTCAAAACCAGCCGCAGCGAGCATCGTCCCCACCAGCGTCTTGCCGATGTCATGGATGTCGCCGTGGATGGTTGCCAAGACCACCTTCCCCAGCATCTGGCGCGCGGTTCCGCGCCGCGCCATCTCCGGCTCGAGCGTGCTCACGGCGGCTTTCATCGCCTCGCCCGCCATGACCAATTCCGGCAAAAACGCATCCCCGCAGCTGAACGCATCGCCAACCTGGTTGACCCCGATCACAAACCCGCGATTGATCGCCTCCAATGGGTCGATACCGGCTTCGATCGCTTGTTTAGCCAGCCGCTCGGCTTCATCCGCATCGCCATCGATGATGCTCTGCGCCATGGCTTGGAACAACTGTTCAGACATTTCAACGCTCCTTGTTAGAAAAATTTTATCTCCGGTCCGTCTGCCTTGGCAGGCGATCGGGCTGAATTCTGACCAGCTTTTAGATCGTGTTTGGTGACTGTGTGCGGCTGTCTGCGCCGCCTTGCAGCGCCCGCTTAACGATCCGTCTCTCCGCCTCGAGCGAGTCAATCTCAACCGACACAGGTGATAACCCATCAGGTATGATCGACAAACGATTTTGGACAGGGACAGTAGTATTATAAATTATATACACTCCTATGGGAACGATTCCCGACAAAGAGGCGACTTTTATCTGAAAAACTGCCCCACTACGGCATTCCTTGATATCGCCAACTCGATTCTCAGGTAAAATTGATCCGGCATTTTAGATTCACCTCCGAATCCCCCAGGCGTCGGCTCACGCTGCGCCTTAAACTCGAAGAAAGGTACGCTCTCATGGTCGATAAACTCAAACTAATCAACGAAATGGCTGTGGATAATGGCACAAAAATCGTCCTGCTCGTCATGGACGGGCTGGGCGGGTTGCCGCTCGATCCGGGCGGCTCGACCGAACTCGAAGCCGCCAAAACCCCCAATATGGACGCCCTGACCGCCCGCGCCTCCCTGGGCTTGAGCGAGGTCGTCGCCCCGGCTTTCAGCCCCGGCAGCGGTCCGGGTCATATGGCTCTATTTGGCTACGACCCGCTCGAAACCCTGATCGGGCGCGGCGTGCTCGAAGCGCTCGGCATCGGCTTCCACCTCCAACCGGATGACGTTGCCATCCGGGCGAACTTCTGCACCCTGGATGCCGCCGGTAATATTACCGACCGGCGCGCTGGGCGCATTTCTACCGAGGAGTGCGCCAAGCGGGTCGAGATCCTGCGCCAGATTGAAATACCTGGCGTGCAGCTCTTTGTCGAACCCGTCAAGGAGTATCGCTTTGTGATCGTGCTGCGCGGCGCCGGCTTGGGCGCGCATATCCCGGACAACGACCCGCAGCTCACCGGCGTTCCACCCCTGCCCATCCAGGCTGAAGACCCCGCCTCCGAAAAGACTGCCGCGATCCTGCGCCAGTGGTGGGGAATGGCGAACAGCCTGCTCGCCGCTCACCCGCCGGCGAACTCCTGCCTGCTGCGCGGCATCTCCAAAGATCCAGGCGTGCCGCGCTTCCCCGAGGTCTACAAGATGCGCTCCGCTGCGGTAGCCGTTTACCCGATGTACAAAGGCGTCGCCCGGCTGGTCGGCATGGACGTAATCGAGCACCGCGCCGAGACCCCCGCCGAGGAGTTCGAAGTCGTCAGACAGCATTGGGACGCGTATGATTTCTTCTTCGTGCACATCAAGAAGACCGACAGCTACGGCGAAGACGGGAAATTTGACGAGCGCGCCCATGTCATCGAAACCGTTGACGAGGCGCTGCCGGCGCTGCTTGCCCTCAAGCCGGACGTGCTGGTCATCACCGGCGACCACTCCACCCCCGCCAAGATGAAGCGCCACTCGTGGCACAAGGTGCCAGTCTTGCTCGCCTCCGAAAACGCCCGCTTTGGTAAGCCCGCCAAGTTCGGCGAGACCGCCTGCCTCAGCGGTACGCTTGGCGCGATTCGTCATGTAGACCTGCTCCCGCTCGCCCTGGCGCACGCTGAGCGCCTGGGCAAATACGGCGCCTAGCCGCTTCAGACCCCAGCGGTTTGGAGCGGTCGTCGACCGCCGACCAGGAAATTGGACCGAAAACCGCCGTGCCGCCTCGCACCCTCCGCCTGTTCATTGCCGTCTGCCTGCTGGTGCTGGCGGCTCAGGCTGTCTCACCGCCGCGGCGCGGCTTTACCCAGGGAGCTGCTCTCGCTGATTTTCAGGTCTTCCTGCCGTTCGTTTCAAAAAACTACCAGCCCCTGCTAGGCTCGCTGGCTGACGGCTGGTATCTTATGGTGGATGACGCGCATATTCAAGCGCGCGGCGTCGAGCGCCTTTATCACCCGTTTCGCAAATTCGCCGGCAACCCGGTCATCCGCCCCGATAAAAGCTGGGAGGGTCACATCATCCAGCTCTTTGGCACGGTCTTGCCGGGATTTCGGATGTGGTATTCCTCGCTCAACCCCGAACAGAGCCGCGCCCAGGTGCTTTACGCCGAGAGCGTCGATGGGGTCCATTGGAACAAGCCTGCGATCTCCTATGGCGCCAACGCCTTGTTCAACGGTCAAAACGCCAACCTGCCCTCGGTTCTGCACACCCCGCACGACCTCGCAGCGCCTTTCAAGCTCATGGTCTATCAAAACGGGGATTTCTACGGGTACGCCTCTCCGGATGGGCTTGCAACAACTGCCTATTCGCAGAACCCGCTCTACACCGCCGGCAGCGACGTCGCCCATTTTTACTGGGACGAGACCACCGGGCGCTACCGCGGCTCTTCCAAGACCATCATCGAGATATTCGGCGTCGCTCGGCGCGCCATCCGGCTGGTCAATTCAGACGATTTCATCCACTGGCAAGAGCAGCCCGACTTGTTCGTCCCAGACATCATCGACGAGCTGGTCTATCCCGGTTTTTCCGTGAACTTCTACGGCATGCCTATCTTCCCGGTGGGAGAGCAATACCTCGGCATGCTTTGGGTGATGAAAGCCACCGACCTCACCCGCCAGTACGGGCAGGTCGTCGTTCAGCTCGCCTCCAGCCACGACGGCAAGAGCTGGCAGCGCGAGGAGGGCAACCGCCCTCCTATCCTGGACGTGGGTCCGCCGGGCGCCTGGGACGGTGGGCAAGTCTATACCTCCGCCAAACCGCTGCGCCTCGGCGACGAGCTCTGGCTTTACTACTCCGGCTGCAACCGCGAGCACGGCGCCAATCTGCGCACCACCAACTGCGCGATCGGGCTTGCCAAAGCCGGCTACCACCGCCTGGCTTCCCTTAGCGGCAGCGGACAGATCTTGACCCAGCCGCTCATGTCCGCCGGCGAAACCCTGCACCTCAACTACGATGGCAGCAAAGGCGCTCTGCGGGTCGAGGTTCAGCAGGACGGTCAGCCGGTCCCCGGCTACGAAGCCGTCAACTGTCTGCCCCTCACCTCCGACCGCTTCGACCAGCTCGTCGCCTGGAACGCGCATACCGCCCTGCCGGAGGGGAACATTCAATTGCTCTTTTTGCTTCAGGATAGCGCCCTGTACGCTTTCAAACTTGGCGACTGAGCCGCCGCCTTCACAATTCCCGTCAGGTTCAGCGCAGACGGCAAGCCACAATCGCCAGCCTGATCAGCCCGATTGAACCTGAGCGTTCCGTGCGCGCGCCGCCCGCTCTGCCATCTGAGCGCGCAGGGTCTTGATATCCGCCGGCACCAGCCAGGCTACCAGCCCAAAGAATATCCCGCACAGGATCCAGGTCGAAACGCAGATCAGCAGAAAGGCGCTCCCCAGCGAGGTGCGGTCTGCAATCAACCCCGCCATTCCAGGCGCCAGCGCCGCCCCCGAAGATTCGATCAAATACTGCACCGATAGGGCTGTGCTGCGCACTTCGGGCAGGGTGATGTCGTATACCGTGGCGATCACGTTCGCCGAGGCGATTGGAATGAGCAGCGCCCCGCTGGTGACAAGCCCCATCTGCGCCCGGTTGATGGCAAACTCTTTCATGATAGGCGTAGTGAGCGGACCAATCAGCAATTTATCGCTCTGGTGCAGCAGCATAAACAGAAAGAATATGCCCACAACGAACCTGCGGTATTTGGATTGGGCTTTCATAGAACCTCCCACTGGATCGGTTTTTCTCTGCTCGGGGCGCAACGATAAGGCAAACGGATGGGTTTATTTTAATCCACTTCCGTCAATCAGCTTTCAGAAGAGGATCGGGAATTACTTAATCAGATTCTCATGATATAATTTTCGAGCTTTGGTTAAAATCTCTCTGCTCTCAGCGACGCACTCGAGAATTTTGTGCGTCTTTGTTTAAACCCCAGAGGAGTTTGGGAAATGGAAATTACCTGTATTCAGTATAAACACAGCGATCTGGTTAAACCGGAGGGCAGGGTCGACAGCGCCACCGCTCCGCAGCTTGCCAAAGCCCTGGAAGACATCACCAATGCCGGGCGTTTCAGGATCGTACTGGATCTTTCAGGCGTCGATTTCATGTCCAGCGCCGGTTTGCGCGTCCTGATCAGCACCCAGAAAACCTGCAAGCGCTACAACCGGGGTGAGATCGCCCTGGCTGCCGTGCCAAAGCGCATATACGATGCGCTCGATCTGGCTGGCTTTATCCCGCTCTTCCGTTTCTTTGACTCCGCGCTCGACGCTGTCGGAGCGATGTAGCCTCATCTCTCCCACTCCAGAAATCCAGGGATGGAGGATTGGCTGGCCTCCAGCCTCGATTTATTCTGCGCTGTGCATGCCGCTTATGCCCGAACCTCCACCAGAAAGTCCCTCTGCTAAAAACTCGACCGATCCCACCGCGCCGGCGCCTGCGGGGCGGGCGCGCAACCTCAGTCAGACCCGCGTCTTTACCGCCCAGTTCGATAATCTTGAGACCGTCCGCCAGTTTGTGGGCGATGCCGCCCGAAATGCCGGGTTGAATGATTCGGACGTCTATGCCACCCAGCTTGCGGTTGACGAGGCATTCACCAACATCATCGAACACGCCTACGAAGGCGAGTCGCTCGAGAAGATCGAATGCAGCTACAAGATTTCCAAATCAGGAATAGTGATCACGCTTACGGATTGCGGTAAGCCATTTGACCCGGCAGCGATCCCTGTGCCAAATCTGGAGGCTGAATTGGAAGCGCGGGACATCGGCGGGTTGGGTCTGTACTTCATTCGCACCCTTATGGACGAGGTGGAGTTCACCTTCACCCGCCAGGCGGACACCGGAAAACTCTGCAACATCTTACGCATGGTCAAGCACAGGGAGAGTTAATTTGGCGACCGGGAATCCGGCGGAATTGCCCTCTTCTCCGTCATCCTTCCAGCCCGTGTTGAAGCTGGGCGAGGATCTGCTCGCCATTGCCCAACAAGCCACCGCCGCGGGGACCTCTCCTGTCAGTATGCTGGCGCGCCAATGTGAGCAAATCAGCGCGGCTATCACCCGCTTGCTGGGCGGAGAAGTCGTCTTGTGGCTGTCTGTGGACCTGCTCCGCAGCCACATCGGCAAAGAGGCGGTGCAACTGGCAGCGGGTGCGCCAAACGCCATCCGCCCCGACCCAACCCCGCTGATGCAGGCGTGCTTTGCCCGCCAGGAGCTGCTCAGCGAGCCAGACCAACCCATCCGGCTCGCTGCCCCGCTTTCGCTCCAAGCTCTCCAGGAATCCCCAGCCAGCGAGTTGGGCGTGCTGCAAATCGAGCGCAACGCCGGTCCCCCCTTTTTACCGCATGAGATCGCTCTTTTCGAAGCCCTCGTCCGACAATCCGCGCTGATGCTGGAGTCGAGCCTGCGCATGACCCGCGAACGCTGGCGCAGGGAGCAGCTCGCCCTGGTACGCCAGGTAACCCGTAATATTACCAATTTGCGCGATCTCGATCAAATTATTAGCCAGGTAGCCAACCTGATCTTGCAAGCTTTTGACTACTATTATGTCGTTATCTATACAATCGAGCTGGGCAAGCCGAGCCTGAGGTTCCGCGCCAGCGCGGGTCCTCTCGGCAAGTTGGAAGAACCCGGGGCGCCGATTTCTATATCGGTCGACCTGGGTCAGGGGATTGTGGGGCATGTCGCCCAGACCGGACAGGAACTGCTCGCCCGTGACGTGCGCCAGGAGCCGCGTTACCGGGCGCTCGCCCGGCTGCCCGAAACCCGCTCTGAATTCGCCCTCCCGCTCATTGCTCAAGAGCGCCTGCTCGGGGTGCTGGATGTGCAGAGCAATCAGCCGGACGACTTTGATGAAATTGACCAGCTCGTACTGCGCGCCCTGGCGAGCAACATTTCCATCGCCATCGAGGACGCGCAACTCTATCAAGACCTGAGCCGCCGCGTGTTTCAGGTACAAACCATCTATCAGGTCAGCAGCGCCATCACCTCCATCCTGGATCAGGAAGAGTTGTTGAATGAAGTTGTCAGGCTCATCCACGAACGTTTTGGCTTCCCCTTCGTTCACATCTTTAGCGTTCATCCGGGAAGGTTGAAAGTGCTTTATGAAGCCGGCAGCGGGCTGCGCAGCCAGACGATCGTCAAAGAAGAATACACCTACGACCTGAACGACCCGCAGGGGCTGATCCCCTGGGTAGCGCGCACCGGCGAGACTGCGCTCGTCAATGACGTGCGGCAAGACCCGCGCTACCGACCCAGCAGTCTGTCGCCTGAAAACATTCGCTCCGAGCTCACAGTAGGATTGGTCTTCGGCGGGCAGGTACTGGGTGTCCTCGATATCCAAAGCGATCAGTTGGGCGCTTTCAGCGAAGAAGACCGCTTCCTGTTTGAGACTCTTGCAGATCACATCGCCATCGCTCTGCGCAATGCTGTACTTTATCGTTCCGAGGTCTGGCGGCGCGGCGTGGCTGACAGCCTGCGCGAAGTGGCGGGGATCCTCGCGGCAGATGTCGATCTAGACCAGGTGCTTGCGGCGGTGCTGACCGAGTTGGAGCATACCCTCCCGCTCGAGGCAGCCGCAATTTGGCTGTTGGACGATGACGCCCAAATGGATCCTCCCGAGGGCGCATCCGGTCTTTACCTGGCGAGCGTACGCGGCTCAAGGATTGCCGACCTCGATCTGGAGGTCGGTCTGCGACCCGCCGAACTGCTCGAGTTCAATCTGGACGAGCCGAGCCTGGAAACGCTTCCCGATATATCAACCTGGCTGTCAGAAGCGCTGGCGTCTGATGCGCCAATCATGCGCACACCCCACTCGCCTCCCGAACCGCTCGGAGCCGTCTTGGGTTTCCCGGACGATTATTCAGCCATCGCCGCGCCGCTGCGCAGCGGCGCCCACCTGCTGGGTGTGCTGTGTTTAGTGCACCACACTTCGGGGCGCTACGGCAGCGAAGCGTACGCCATGACGACCGTATTTGCGAGCTATGCCGCCGTTGCGATCGAAAACGCACGCCTTTATGAGGACGCCCAAGAGCAAGCCTGGACTGCCACAGCGCTCCTGCAGGTTGCCAATGCCACTCAATCGGTCTCCGACTTGCCCGAACTGCTCGACACGGTGGTGCGCATCACCCCGATGCTGACGGGCGTAAAAGCCTGCGCGCTCTACATGTTCACCGCAGATGGCGCGTTTATCCCTGCCGCGGCGACCGGTTTGACCTCCGATCAGCAGGTTGAATTCGAACGCGGGCGCTTCGATGCCGAGGATGTGCCTGCGCTCGATCGTTTGCTGACCGAACTCCGCCCGGTGATCCTGCGTGAAGAAGATTGGCGCCTCGCCAACATCCTGACCGCCGCTGAGATATCGGACCGACCGCACAGCGCCAGCCTGCTCGTGCTGGTGCCCCTCGCGGCGCGCGGCGAAATCCTGGGCACTTTCCTGGTAGATTACAGCACCTCGCTGTCAACGCTCAGCCTGGGCAAATCTTTCGAGACATTTTTTGATGAGTGCCTGGCGATTTTACAAGGCATTGCTTATCAAACCGCCATCGCAGTAGATAACATCCGGCTGTCAAAAGCGCAGCGGGAAGAGGCTTACGTCTCAGTCGCGCTCTTGCAGGTCGCCCAGGCGATTGTCAGTTCAAATGACCTGGACGAAGCGTTGGGGTCGATTGTGCGCATCACCCCGATCCTGGTGGGGGTCAAAAGCGCCATGATCTTTCTCTGGCATGAGGATCATGACCATTTCGTGCTGGCACAGGCTTACGGGCTGCCGCGCGAAGCAGAATCGCGCACTTTTGACGCAGGCGAATTCCCTCTATTGGATGCTGTATTGGCGACAGACAACCTGGTTGTGCTGCCCGCGCCGCTGATTGCAGATGAGCAAGATGCGCTCGACTGTTGGATGGAACTCGATATCCCAGATCCGGCTACGGCAGAAGCCTTGCTGAGCGAGGAAGACAGCCTGCTGATGGCGTTCCCGCTGGCGGTTAAAGGCAAAATGTTCGGAGTTTTCCTGTTTGAGGAGCCGGACCCTGAACCCGGTGAAAACTACACCAGCGCGAACGCCAACCGGCGGCTGCGGTCAAAGCGCATGGAGATCATCACCGGCATCTCCCAACATGCGGCGCTTGCCATCCAGAACGACCTGCTCCAGAAAGAGACCATCGAACGCGGGCGTCTAGAGCGCGAGTTGCAGCTCGCTCAACAGATCCAAGCCGCATTTCTGCCGCAGCAGAAACCGGAACTGCCCGGCTGGGACTTGCAAGTGTACTGGCGCCCAGCCCGCCAGGTGGGCGGCGATTTCTATGACTTCTTCAAGCTTCCCGGCAACAAACTCGGACTGGTCATCGCCGATGTAGCGGACAAAGGCATGCCGGCAGCCCTTTTTATGACCCTGGTGCGAACGCTGGTTCGCGCCACCGTGCAAATCTTAGAATCGCCCGCGGCTGTCCTGGCGCGCGTCAACGACCTGCTTGTGCCGGATGCCGCCAACGGCATGTTTGTCACAATGGTCTACGTCGTTTTGGATCTTAGCGCCGGTGAGCTGTGCCTGGCAAACGCCGGACACAACTCACCTTTGATTTTACATCACACCGGCAGCTTGGACTGGGCTAAGCGCAGCAGCATGGCGCTCGGCGTCGAGCCAGATCTGTCTATTCAGGAGGCGCATTGGCGGCTCGAGCCAGGCGACCTGCTCGTGATGTACACCGACGGCGTGACCGAAGCCTTCTCGCCGGAAGACGAAATGTTTGGTGAAGAGCGCCTGGTAGAACTGCTCCGCCAGTTCGCCCGCGGCGGCGATCGGCAAGAAATGCCCAGCGCTCGAACCGTTCTGGAAACGATTGATCAAGAAGTGTTGGATTTTTCGGGGGAGGCGGTCCCGTACGACGACCTGACCTTACTGGTGCTGAAACACGAAACCGGGCGCGAAGCCCCCGATCAAACCGCGTAAACGCCGCCCAATCCGGTCTGCGCCGCAGATCTCCGCTAACCCGCTGTGGCTGCTTTCTCTTCAGCCCGCTTGAACCGCCAGATCGCCCAAACCGAAAACAGCCCAATCACGCCCACCAAAGCCTCTGCCAGAAGCTGTGAGGTCTGCTTTGGGATGAGGAGCCAACTGGGCACTGCGACAACCACCACGTTCACAATGGTGTGCAGCCCGATTGCCAAAAAGAGCCAGCCAAGCTGCCGGCGTCGAAAGACTTGGAGCACCACCAGCGACATTGCCACGTGAAACAACACCGTCCAAAAGCGTTCCCAGGCTGCCAGCAGTGGCACCCAGGCTGGACTGCCGACCAGTGAAGCGCTCGGCTGAGTCAGCGCGCCCCGCAACTCAGCGGGCAAATATCCAGCGATGAGCGGGGAAAAGGTCAGGATCGCCAACAGCGTGACTTGGGACAATCCCACCAACATCATCGCTTCGATCCCCCCGTGCCCGATTCCGTACATCACGCCAACTTTCCAGGTTTTTGGGTCCTTCGGCATGATCCAGCGGTAACCCACATAGCGCCCAAATTCTTCGAACAACCCCGCCGAGAAAGCCAGCAGTATCAGCCAGACCGCGGATAGCCAGGTCGATGACCGAATCTGCGCCCCTAAAAGCGCCTGGACAAGCACCACCATAGGTATGCGCAAAACCAACTGGAATAAGGTGAAAATCCCAACGCCATAGACGAAGTATAGCCACGAGACCGAATAACGACGCCAGACCAGGAACGCCAGCACCAGGGGATAAACAATCACAAAAAACGCCGAAACCGCCAGCGTAATGAGAAAGTCCGGCGACACCTTGCCGATGGGTTCGATTGGGGTGTAGAACAAGCCTGCCACGCGCTGATCCTGGTCGTAAACCACCCGGATATTTATCAGCGCCTTCTCAAACCGGGTCTGCACGTTGACTGCGGTGTAACCATCGGCAGGCGCAGCTTTAACCTCTACAATCTCCTGGAACGCTCCGTACTGGCTGATCACATCCTGCCAAGTGGATCGCAGCCGGGCTGGCGGCAGCGCTTTGAGCATTGCCTCATCATAATTTGCTGCCGCGTCCTCGAAGCGTCCCTGCACTAAAAGATCAATGAACTGACGAGCGAGCTGCTCCGGTTCACGGTCTGGCTGCTGCGCCGCTGCAGACCCCGAGAGCAGCAATACGGCAGTCAATCCAAATGCCAATACGATTAGCAACCGACTGGGTATTTTCATAGAGCCTATTGTAACTTAAAGCGATTGCCGGACTGAATGGACACGTCCGGCAATCTAGGGGGCCACCGGAAGCACAACACGGGGGGGACGTGCTGAACGCTTCGTTCGGTGACGCGACACCTGAAAATACCAGTAAAAGGGAGGGCAGGTGTCAACGCTTTGAATATACCCTATTTTGATCTAAATACAATTAAAAAAGAATGAGAATAGTGGACTAATAATGTCCGATTATCTGAGGCGAGGTCATTCGCCAAACATTTTCAGCCAGTCTTGCAGTTCGTCTTCGCTCATCCCCGCCTCCATTTGCTCGCCGGGGTCGCGCCGGTTTTCATCCAGCGCCGCGCGCAGCAGTCTGGCGAATTCCTCCGCCGGCAGCACGCGCGCCTGAGCCGCCCGCGCCTCCGCCTGCACCGCCAAATCGGACGTCACCACTGTCCAGTTGCGCGCGCCGCGCCCCAACTGTCTGAGCCGCGCCGCAATTGCCTGATCGGCGCTCGAACCCTGGCGCACGAAGCGTGCAATGACCAACCCCAGGTTGCGCGCCCGCACCCCGCCCGGCGGCGCGTTGTCGAAAAACACTTCAACCTGCTTGCGGTGAACGCGGCAGAATTCTTGCAACATCTCGATCAATTGCTGCTCATCATCCACTGCCTGCAGGCTGAGCCCCGCCACCTTGGGGATCAGATTATGACCGTCAATTAGAAAGGGCATATTCGGATTGTATGCGCAAAATGAACACCCGTCAAATAGAATTCTGTGCTATCATTTTTTAGTCGGATGAATCGCCCTACCAAAAAACTTCAATATACAAATTGGTTCGAAAGACGCCATGAAACCCTGGAAACGAATGCTCTTTTATCTCTCTTTGAACGTGATCGTGTCAGCCTGCACGGTACTGACGGTGCTTTTTCTGTGGGACCAGTTCTCTGGACCTATGCCGCGCCGGTTGCTGCCCGAAGCGCTCAGGAGCATTGCCGCCGCACCCACGCCCACAAAAGCGCCGGCGACGCCGGACGCATCCGCCCCCCAACCCACCCCCACGGATGAATTCGTAATCTACCAGGTAGCGTCTGGAGATACGTTCGAAAGCCTGGCGGCAAAATACAACATCAGCGTCGAGGAGCTCATCGCCGTCAACGGTTTCGCGCGCTCCCAACCGCTCGGCGAGGGCGAAGTGCTGCGCATTCCGCTGCGCGCTTCCGCCAGCGTGGTGATTGACAGCGTCATCGGCGCCGGCGATCTGGACACCGAGCGGGTGCTGCTCAAGCAGCGCGGCGAAGGCGAACTCTCGCTGGTCGGCTGGCGGCTCGAAGACGGGCAGGGCAACATCTTCGTATTCCCGCAGTTTCCGCAATTGATCCTGTACAAAGGCGGGGCGGTCAACGTTTACACCAAAGCCGGCAATAACAGCGTAGTTGACCTGTATTGGGGGCTTGAATTGCCCGTCTGGGCGTCCGGCAAAACGGTGACGCTGCGCGATCCGCAGGGCAACGAGCGCGCCAACTACCAGATCCCCTGACCGGCGGAGAAATACGTGCCGGTTATCGAAGACCTCATCCGCCAGGCAATTGAAGCGGGCAAATTTTCCGACCTATCTGGTAAGGGCAAGCCGCTGCGCCTGGACGATAACCCGCATTCTGACCCCGCATGGCGCCTGGCATATCATCTGCTGCGCGAAAACGGCTTCACGCTCCCCTGGCTCGAACGGCGCCGCGAGATCGAGGCTGAATGTGAGCAAGCCTGCCAGCGCCTGCGGTTTGCCTGGAGTCGGCACACTCAAGCCGCGCAGAACGAAACGGCGCCTGCCGCGGCTGACGCCGAATGGCAGCAAAACGCAGCGCAGTCCCGAGAGCAATTTGCGCAGCTCAACCGGCGCATCTTCGACTATAATTTGCAAGCGCCTGCCGCCCAATTCCAGATGATCCCCCTGGATTTTGAGAGAGAAATCCAGCGCATCTGCGAAAGCGGCGGAGGTTGACCACAGCCCGTCTCTTTGATACACTCAGGACATGTCACAGGCTCTCTACCGGAAATGGCGTCCGCAAACCTGGGATGCCGTGGTTGGTCAGCAGCACGTCGTGCAAACCCTGCACAACGCGCTGGCGGCTGACCGGATCGCGCACGCCTACCTCTTTGCAGGACCGCGCGGCACCGGCAAGACCACCACCGCCCGCCTGCTGGCTAAGGCGGTCAACTGCCTCAACGCCGACTTGTCCGCCCGACCATGCGGCGAGTGCGAACACTGCCAGGCGGTGGAACAGGGGCGGTTCCTGGACCTGATCGAGATCGACGCCGCTTCAAACACCAGCGTTGAAGACGTGCGCGATCTGCGCGACAAGATCAACTTCCTCCCCAACCAGGGTAAATACAAAGTCTATATTGTTGATGAAGTACATATGCTCTCGACCGCCGCCTTCAACGCCTTGCTGAAGACGCTGGAAGAGCCGCCAACGCACGCGATTTTCGTGCTGGCGACGACCGAAGCGCACAGGATCCCTGCCACAGTGCTCTCGCGCTGCCAACGGCACGAATTCCGGCGCATCCCGGTGGTGGAGATCATCCAGCATCTGGAACAAGTGGCTCAAAGTGAGAGCATCCAGGTTGAAGCGGAGGCGCTGGCGTTGATCGCGCGACAATCCACCGGGGCGATGCGGGATGCCATCTCCCTGCTCGATCAACTCGCCTCCACCGGGCAGACAATCACCCTTGCCTGGGTGCAGGAAGCGCTTGGCACGGCTGCCAGCCAGGCAGTGCTGACGCTGGTGGATGCGCTAATTGAGAAAGACCCCGCCTGCCTGCTGGATACCGTGCACACCGCTTTGGACAGCGGCAGCGACCCGCGCCAGTTCGCCCGCCAGATAGTGGATTACCTGCGCGATCTGCTGATCATGCGCACCGGCAGCCCAGCCCAGATCGAGACCACACCGGAAGCGCGCTTGCAGATGGAGCGTCACGCCCAGGCGTTCACGCCGGCAGAGATCATGCGCTTGATTCGCCTGTTCAACACCGCCGCAGTAGAGGGGCGCAGCGCCTGGCAGCCAGCCCTGCCGCTCGAGATGGCTTGCATCGAAGCGCTCGAACTGCCTGAAGCGCCCGCCGCGCCGCGCGTAAGCTCCCAACCAGTCCAACCCGCGCCGGCCCAACCGCCGGTTGCGCCGGTTCAAGCCGAAACCGTCAGCCGCGCGCCTGCCCCGCCTCCTACCTCCGCCGAAGTCAGCGAGGAGGACGTGCAATCCACCCGCAACCTGGCAGGCATGTGGGACAAAGTATTGGGGCTGGTGCGTCAGCAAGACCCGAAGACCTATGGACTGATGAATTCATGCAAATCGCGCTTCATGCGCCGCGACCAGGTGCTGCTGGGATTTGCCAGCGACATCGTCAAAGCCAAAATGGAAAAACCGGAAAACTTCGAACTGGCGCAAAACGCCCTCTCGCAGATCCTCGAGCGCCCGGTCACGATCCGCTGCTATGTGGACACCCACAAACGCAGCGCCATCCCCGACGGGGTGGACAACGACGGCATGGTAGCCGCCGCGCTGCGCGAGCTGGGCGGCGAACTGGTGGATATCAACTAGGAGGTAAGCATGGCGAAAGGTTTCAAGAGCCCCAAAATGGGCGGCAACCCCATGAACATGATGGGGCAGCTTCAGAAACTACAAGAGCAGATCCAGCTTGTGCAGGATCAGTTGGCTGAAGAGACGGTCACCGCCGCCGCGGGGGGCGGCGCGGTCAAGATCACCATGACCGGCAACCAGGTCTGCCGGGCGGTCGAGATCGACCCCGAGGTCATGAAAGACGCCGATGTAGAGATGCTCCAGGACCTGGTTCTGACGGCTTACAACAATGCGCTGGAAGCCTCGCGCGAACTGGCTGCCGAGCGGCTTGGTCCGCTGGCGGGCGGCTTGCCGATCTTCTGATTCATCCCTGGACTGCCATCGATGCTCCTGCCCGAGCCGATCCAAAACCTGATCGATGCCTTCTCGCGCCTGCCGGGTGTGGGACCGAAGACGGCTTCGCGGCTTACCTTTTATCTGCTGCGCGCCCCGGAAAATCTGGCGCACGATCTGGCTGAAGCCCTGACCAACCTTAAAACTGGCACGACCTACTGCCGCACCTGCTACAACATCACCAGCGCCGGGCGTGAAGAATGTGAAATTTGCAGCAGCCCCACCCGCGACGCAAGTCTGATTTGCGTGGTCGAGGAGCCGCTGGATGTGATCGCCCTGGAGCGCACAGGCGGCTACCAGGGCCGCTACCATGTGTTGCACGGCGCCCTCTCCCCAATCGAGGGCATCGGGCCCGAACAACTCAAGATGCGCGAGCTGATCGGGCGGGTACGCTCCGGCGAGGTGCGCGAGGTCATCCTCGCGACCAACCCCAGCATGGAAGGCGACTACACCGCCGCCTACCTGCGCCAGCAACTCCAGCCGCTGGGTTTGCGCCTGACGCGCCTGGCGCGCGGTTTGCCGGTCGGAGGAGACCTGGAGTACGCCGACCAGGGCACGCTGCTGCGCGCCCTCTCCGGACGGCAGGAGATGTCGGAATAAGAAACGCGTAGAAGCCGCCTTCACCCCCGGCGGGCGCGGTTTCATAACCAGCCAGCCGTTCGACCGATCTACCAGCGCTCCAGGGACAGCGCCGCTTATCCCCTGATCTCAGCTAGAATCAAGCCGTACAGCCAAAATCACCAGACGGAGAAGCTTATGCCGCACATGTTTATTCCTGGCCCGGTGGATGTGCCTGCCGAAGTGCTGGATGCCCAAACTGCTCCCATGCTGCCGCACCGCAGCCCAGAGTTCGAAGCGATCTTCCAGCGCGCCGCGGAGCGGTCGCGGCAGCTTTTTTACACCCAGTTTCGCGTCTTTCTGACTGCCTCCTCAGGCACCGGGCTGCAAGAAGCCGCGGTGCGCAATTTCGCCCGCCAGGAGGCGCTGGTGTGCGTAAACGGGGCATTTGCCAACCGCTGGTACGACGTGGCGGTTTCGAACGGCAGGGCGGCGGACAAGATCGAACTGCCCTGGGATCAACCGATCACGCCCGAGGGCGTGTACGCCGCGCTGAAATCCAAACACTACGAGATGCTGGCAGTGGTGCACAACGAAACCTCCACTGGCTTGCAAAACCCGGTGGCGCAAATCGCCGAGGCAGTTCGCGCCGCCAGCCCGGATACCCTGATCTGCGTCGACGCGGTCTCGTCGCTGGGGGGCGCGAAGATCGAGATGGACGCCTGGGGGCTGGATATGGTGCTGACCTCTTCGCAGAAGTGCCTGGCGCTTCCGCCCGGGCTGGGGCTGGGAGCCGTCTCCGACCGGGCGCTGGCTTATGCCGAGAGCGTGCCGCAGCGCGGCTGGTATTTCGACCTGGTGCGCATGGAAAAACACCGCCTGAAAGATTCCACGCCGGCGACCCCAGCCCTTCCGCTAATCTATGCGTTGGACGCGCAGCTCGAACGGATCGAACGCGAGGGGCTGGAGCAGCGCTTCGAACGCCACCGCCGCATGGCGGAACGCGTGCAGAACTGGGCGCTGGAGCACGGTCTGGCTCTCTTTGCGCCGCAAGGCTACCGCTCGCAGACGGTCACCACGCTCGTCACGCCAACCGGGGTCGAGGTGGGGGCGCTTAACCAGTTCCTGCTCGGGCGCGGGATGCGTATCGCCAACGGCTATGGAGCGCTGAAGGGCAAGACCTTCCGCATCGCGCATATGGGCGAGACCCAACCGGAGCAAATCGAGGAACTGCTGGCGGCGCTGGAGGCGTATCTGGAGGAGAGGCGCTGAGGCGTCAGGCAGAATGCCCACATTTGAAGTGAGGCTGGAGGGACACGCCTACGGGGGCGAATCGATCGGGCGGCTGCCCGACGGGCGCGCGGTCTTTGTGCCGCTGGCGCTGCCCGGCGAACTGGTGCGGATCGAACTGGTAGAAGAGAAGCGCGGCTTCTGCCGCGCCCGGCTGGTGGAGGTGTTGGAGGCTTCACCGGATCGGGTCGAACCGCACTGCCCCCACTTCGGAGCGTGCGGCGGCTGCCACTACCAGCACATGCGCTACGCCGCCCAGCTTGAAGCCAAGCAGGCAGTGCTGCGCGACCAGCTTGAGCGGATCGGCGGGCTGAGGCAGCCGCGGTTAAGCGAGCCGGTCTCCGCCCCCCAGCCCTACAACTACCGCAACTACGTACAGTTTCACCTCACCCCGGAGGGTCAGCTCGGCTATCATCGCCCGCGCTCGCAAGAGGTGCTGGCGGTGAAAGAATGTCACCTGCCCGAACCGCTTATCAACGCGGTGTGGCCGCGGTTGGAATTCGAACCGGGCAGCGGGATCGAACGGGTGGGTCTGCGACTGGGCGCAGAGGACGAGCTGCTCGTGACACTCGAGAGCCGCAACCCTGAGTCGCCCGAACTGAGGGTTGAGGACCTGCCGGTAAGCGTGGCGCATCTGAGCCCGGCGGGCGCGCTGACGCTGGCAGGCAGTCCAGAGGTGACGTTGGAGGTGCTGAAGCGGTCCTTTCGCGTCTCAGCCGGGTCGTTCTTTCAGGTCAACACGGCAATGGCTGAGCGGCTGGTGGAGCAGGTGATCGGCTTGCTCGAGGAACGCGGGCTGCTGGGACCCCAAACCAGCGCGCTGGATCTATACTGCGGAGCAGGGTTGTTTAGCGCCTTCCTGCGCGAGCGGGTCGAGAGGCTGGTTGGGGTCGAGGCGTCGCCCTCCGCGGTTGAGGACTTTGCCTACAACCTGGACGAGTTCACCGAAGTGGAAATTTACGAAGCCCGGGTCGAGCAGGCGCTGGCGGCGCTGGATTTTCGACCGGACATCGCGCTGGTTGATCCGCCGCGGGAAGGGCTGGATCGCAAGGTCGTGGACTGGATCGTGGAGGCTGTTCCACAGGCGCTGGTGTACGTCTCGTGCGACCCGGCTACGCTGGCGCGGGACGCCAGGCGGCTGACGGCAGGCGGCTACCGGCTGGAAGAAGCGCGCCTGTTCGACCTGTTCCCACAAACGTATCACATCGAGAGCGTAAGCCTGTGGACGCGGGGAGAGACCCGCGCCCGCGGAACGCATGTATAATGGCAGCATGATTGTGCTTTCAGCGGGGATGCCGCGTGCCGGCTCTGGCTGGTATTACAACCTGACAAACGATCTGATGCTGGCGCACGGGGCGCAGGACGCCCACCGGGTGCGCGAGCGCTACCGGCTGCAGGGCATCCTGACCGAGGTGAACTGCAACATCGGCGCGCTCACTGCGCGGCGGACGCTGCGGGTGCTGCTGCCCGCGGCGCTGGGAAACAGGTTCGTGATCAAGGCGCACGCCGCCCCGGGGCGGCTGGCGCGTTGGGCGATCCGCTGGGGGTGGATGCGCCCTACGTACATCTACCGCGACCCGCGCGATGCGCTGCTCTCGGCAATGGAGAACGGTCAGCGGGCGCTGGAGCGCGGCCGTCCGAACGCCTTTGCGCCGTACGCCGAGTTCGAAGCGGCGCTGAACTTCATGAGCGGCTATCTGCCAACCTGGGAAGCCTGGATGAGGTGCACGCAGGTTCTACGGGTGCGTTACGAAGACCTGCTGCTGGATTACGAAGCTGAAGCGGGGCGGCTGGTCGAATTCCTGCGGCTCGACCCCGGTGAAGCGCAAACCCTCCAGATTGTGGAGCGCTACCGCCCCGAAAAGGGGCAGAGCGATCAGAAAGGGCTGCACTTCAGCCAGGGCAAGATCGGACGCTTCCGGCAGAAGCTGACCCCCGAGCAACAGGAAAGGATGAACCAGCGCCTCGCCCCCTACCTGGTCGAGATGGGCTATCCAATATAAGGCGGGACGCTCAATCTGGTGAAGGCTTAGCGTACTGCATGACCAGATACTGGGTGATCAGGCTGAAGACGACCAGGATGAGAAACATCACGCCCTGATCGATGCTGCCGATGTGCATCTGGCGCAGCACGAGCGTGACAGCGGTGAGCGCCGCGATCATCATTATCGCAAAATCAAACGAAAGAACGGTGAGAATCAGCGCGACCAAGCCGCCAACCACAAACCACACGGGTGTAGCCCAGTCGGCGTTGCTGCCCAGCGCAACCGGCAAGTTATAGATCAGAAAACCCCCGGCAAAAAAGGCACCGGCGCGGGCAGTCCAGCGGTGAAAAAGAAAGGCGAGCAAGACGCCAAAAACCGCAAACATGAGCGACAGGACGAGGTTGTTCGTTTCGGTTGAAAACAGTTTCATCTGAGCTGCCGCGAAATTACCAAGCAGGAACGCCATCGTACCGGTGAAAATCCAATAGGCGGGACGACCTGAGATCATGAGCATAAACCCAAGCCCAACATTGATGAACCCCATCGAACTACCTCCTTTGTGCCCCGGCGCGCCTGGCGCGGTAAATATACTATATCTGTTCCAGGATATCTTGTCAATTCCACAAAAAAGGGGCATAATCGATAGCGTTGCCCGGATCGTTACCGACCGGGACCGGCGATAACTCTTCAACCCCATTCAACTATCAGGCCTCTACCTGATCCCAGGAGGGTACCATGACTACAGTTCCAATTTCCACAACCACTCAAAACCGCAAGAAAGTCACTACTCTGGCTCTGCGCAGCAAGAAAGCCGCCGGAGAGGTGATCAGCATGCTGACCGCCTACGATTATCCGACTGCCCTGGCGCTCGACCAGGCGGGGATCGATGTGATCCTGGTCGGTGATTCGCTCGGCATGGTGGTGCTTGGTTACGAAAACACGCTGCCGGTCACGATGGAAGACATGCTGCACCATTGCAAAGCGGTTGCGCGCGGCGCGCGCGGCGCGCTGCTGGTCGGCGACATGCCATTCATGTCGTTTCAGGTTTCGGTCTCCGAGGCGGTGCGCAACGCGGGACGTTTCCTGCAAGAAGGCGGCATGGACGCCGTGAAGATCGAGGGGGGCCGCGAACGGCTGGAGGCGGTGCAGGCGATCACCGGGGCGGGCATCCCGGTGATGGGGCATCTGGGATTGGTGCCGCAGAGCGTGAACCAGCTCGGCGGCTTCCGCCCGCAAGCGCGCCAAGCGTCCGAAGCGCGCCGGCTGATCGAGGACGCGCTGCTGCTGGAACAGGCGGGGTGTTTCTCGATCGTGCTCGAATCGATCCCGGGGCGTCTGGCGGAGCGTGTCTCTACCCAGTTGGGAATCCCCACGATCGGGATCGGCGCGGGACCGGGCTGCGACGGGCAGGTGCTGGTCACCCACGACCTTCTGGGGCTGTTCGAGCGCTTCACGCCGCGCTTTGTGCGCCGCTATGCCGACCTGCACGCCCAAATGGCGCAGGCGTTCGAGGCGTATAAGCGCGATGTCGAAGCGGGGCTTTTCCCGGCGGAGGAACACACCGTCGAAATGACGGACCACGAGTGGAATGAGTTGGTCAAAGAACTGAACAATGCAGTTTGATCCCGAAAATGCAATTCTAGTGATGGGCACGGGCGCATTGGCTTGCCTGTTCGCGGCGCGCCTGTCAGCCGCGGGCGTCTCGGTATGGATGTACGGCGCCTGGGCTGAGGGGCTGCAAGCGCTGGAGGAAGCGGGTGTGCGGCTGGTCGACGATCAAGGTTATGAGCAGGCTTATCCTGTGCAGGTTGTCCGGCGCAGCGCAGACTGCGCCGGGGCGCGCCAGGCGTTGGTGCTGGTCAAATCCTGGCAGACCGCGCACGCCGCGGCGCAGCTCGCCGAATGCCTGGCGCAGGACGGCATCGCGCTGACGCTGCAGAACGGGATGGGAAACCGCGAGGCGCTCGCTCAAGCGCTCGGCGCCCGGCGCGTCAGCCTGGGGGTCACGACCATTGGCGCAAACCTGCTCGGTCCGGGACGGGTACAAATGGCGGGCGAGGGGGTGATCTCGGTGAGCGTCCACCCGGGGCTCTCAGGGCTAGTGGGGCGGCTGCGGGCAGCGGGCTTCGTGATCGAAAACGAGCCGGACCCCAACGCGCTGCTGTGGGGCAAGCTGGTGATCAACGCCGCGATCAATCCAATCACCGCGCTGCTGCGCGTGCCCAACGGGGAACTGCTCAACCGTCCAGCCGCGCGCCAATTGCTGCACACGATCGTGCGTGAGGCTGCCGCGGTAGCAGTGGCACAGGGCGTTCGCCTCCCCTATCCAGACCCGGTGGTGGCAGTTGAGGCGATCGCCCGGCGCACAGCTACCAATCGTTCTTCGATGCTGCAGGACGTGCTGCGCGGCGCGCCCACCGAGATCGACGCCATCTGCGGCGCAGTCGTCGGAGCCGGCGAGAAGACCGGCGTCCCCACCCCCACGCTGCGCGCCGTCTGGCAGCTTGTAAAGGCAATCCAGCCCGAGTGGTGATGAAAACCGTCGTCACGCTTCCAGAATTAAGAGCGGCGCGCCTGGAACTGGCTGCGCCGGTTGGGCTGGCGCCTACGATGGGCTACTTGCACGCGGGTCATCTCTCGCTGGTGCGGCAGGCGCGCCGCGAATGCGCCAGCGTGGTGGTGAGCATTTTCGTCAATCCGACCCAATTCGGGCCCCATGAAGACCTGGGCAGCTACCCGCGCGACCTAGCGCGCGACCTGGACCTGCTGCGAAGGGAGGACGCCGACCTAGTCTGGACCCCTACGCTGGAAATCGTCTACCCGCCGGATTTCCAGAGCTGGGTGACGGTCGGACAGGTAGCTCAGCCGCTCGAAGGGAGCATGCGCCCGGGCCATTTCCGCGGCGTCGCAACTGTAGTAGCCAAACTGTTCAATGTGGTTCAGCCGCACCGGGCTTATTTTGGACAGAAAGACGCCCAGCAGGCGGCGGTGATCCGTCAGATGGTGAAGGACCTCAACTTCAATTTGGAGTTGGTCGTCTGCCCGACCCAGCGCGAACCGGACGGGCTGGCGCTGTCCAGCCGCAACGTGTACCTGAACCCGGAAGAGCGCCGGGCGGCGACGGCGCTGTGGCGCGCCCTGTCTGCCGCCCAAAAAGCCTATCAGCAGGGTCAATCGCAGGCTGAACGACTGCGCGAGGCGATGCGCGCGGTGCTGCAGGCTGAGCCGCTCGCGAACGTGGAGTACGTCTCCTGCGCCGATCCAGACACCATGCAAGAAATCGAAGGGCGGCTGGAGGGGCGGCAGGCATTGCTCTCAATGGCGGTGAAGATCGGCAAAACCCGGCTGATCGACAACCTGCTGATCGGAGGATAAACGGATGCTGCTGGCGATCGACATTGGTAATATGAACCTCACGCTGGGGCTGTACCAGGGCAAAGAACTGGGGGCGCGCTGGCGGCTGGCGACCGTGCACGACCGCATGCCGGATGAGTACGGCTTGCAGTTCCTCGGTCTGTTGGAACACGCCGGCTATGCGCCGGAGCAGATCAATGGCATTTGTCTTGCGTCAGTCGTCCCGCCGCTCACGGGCAAAATCCTGGAAGCCTGTCAGACGTATCTGCGCTGCGACCCGCTGGTGGTGGATACCGGCGTCAAGACCGGGGTGCGCATTCGCTATGAGGATCCGCGCGCGGTCGGGGCAGACCGGGTGGCGGACGCGGCTGCAGTGCAGGAATTCTATGGAGGTCCGGCTTGCGTGGTCGATTTTGGCACCGCGACGACTTTCGACGGTATCTCCAGGGAGGGCGATTATCTGGGAGGCGCGATCGCGCCCGGGATCGGGATCGCCGCCGAAGCGCTCTTCATGCGCGCCGCCAAGCTGCCGCGGGTGGATCTGCAGCGCCCCCCAACCGCGATCGGGCGCAACACCGTGCACGCGATGCAGTCCGGGCTGTTGTTTGGCTATGCCGCGCTGGTGGAGGGGATGGTGGCGCGCTTCCGCCAGGAGCTTGGTCCGGACATGAAGGTGATCGGCACCGGCGGGCTGGCGGAGGTGGTGGCAAAAGAAACCAACGTGCTCAAGATCATCGCCCCGTGGTTGACGCTCGACGGTCTGCGCATCATTTGGGACCTGAACCACTGAGCTCCTGCAAGACCTGAATTCGGATGAACTGAAGCAGACCTCCCTTTACGTCCAGGCGCTCGCGCCATTATCTAGAACATGAAAACCCAGATCATTCCAGCCGCGCTGCCCGAGGCGCTTACCAGGGCGCTCGAAACCCTGCGAAAGGGTCAGCCGGTCGCGTTTCCAACCGACACCGTATATGGCATCGGCGCCAGCCTGTGGGACGCGCAGGCGATTGAGCGGCTGTTCATTGTGAAGGATCGTCCGGCTGAAAAGGCGGTCGCGGTGCTGCTGGGCGAGCCGGCTGCGCTGACGCAGGTGGCTGAAACACTAAGTCGAACCGCCCAGCGCCTGGCGGAACGCTTTTGGCCCGGCGCGCTCACGCTTGTCGTACGGCGGCGCCTCGACCTACCCGACAACCTGTCCCCCAACCTCACGATTGGCGTGCGCATGCCCGACCACCCGCTGGCGCTGGCGCTGCTGCGCCGCGCCGGTCCGCTGGCAGTGACCTCCGCCAACCTCGCCGGCGCGGCAAACGCTGCCACCGCCCAGGAAGTGTACGCGCAGCTTGCTGGGCGCATCCCTCTGATCCTGGATGGCGGTAAAACGCCGGGGGGTCTGCCGTCCACCGTGCTGGATTGCACTACTGACGAGCCGCGCATACTGAGACCGGGACCGATCACGCCCGAGATGATTGCGGCAGCGCTGGCATAACAAGCTCCTTATTAATAAAACCTTCAGGGAGGCTTCATCCAGGGTTTAGCTGGATATGTATAATAACAATCAGCATTCTCCTCACTCACAAAACCGCGTTACAGGATGAAGTGGCAGCTCGCCTGAAACGCGGGTTTGTTTTTGTTAATCAATCTTTGCGGCGGCTGGTTTCGATCGGGTAGAGCGGCAGCACGACGTGGAATTGGCTGCCGGGGTTGGTGTGCTCGTCATAGCCCGGGCTCTCCACCCAAATCTTGCCCTGATGAGCTTCGACGATCCCGCGCGCGATCGAAAGCCCAAGCCCCGGACCGCCGCCCTTGAACTTGTTTCGCCCCGAAGAATGCAGCGCCGCCTCGCCGCCCTGATAGAACTTGAAGAATATGAGATCGCGGAACTCGGGATCGATGCCGATCCCGGTGTCGCTGACGACGACCTCCACACCGCCCGCCGGCAGATCCGCCTCGTTTGGCGGCAGCGCCTGACCGCTGATCGTGATTTTGCCCTCATCCGAGGTGTATTTGATAGCGTTGATCAAGATGTTCTGAAAGACCTTGCGCAGACTCGGCACATCAGCCATTACTGAGGGCAGGCGCTTCAGATCCTTGATCTCGATCGTTTGTCTGCGCTGGAGCGCGTCCTGACGCAGGTCGTCGTGCACCATCTGGATTAGGCGGTGGATCGCGACCTGCTGCAAGTCGAGCTGAATCTGGCGCGTGTCGATGCGCGCCATGTCCAGCATGCTTTCGACGATCTTATCCAGCCGCTGGATGCCAACTTTGAGGTTGACCAACAGGCTTTGATGGTAGGAGTTTTGCTGGAGCTCCGGCTCGTCAAACAGCAATTGACCCGCGCCGCTGATCAGCGTCATCGGTGTACGCAGCTCGTGGGTGGCGATGGTCAGGAAGTCCGATTTGGTTTGATCGAGCCGCTCGAGATGGCGGTTGGTCTGGCGGAACTGCTCATTGAGGCGCACCAACCCTTCGTAGAGGCGGGCGTTCTCCAGCGCCACTGCGGTCTGTCCCGCCAGGGTGCTTAGAAACGCCAGGTCGCGCTTGGTGTAAGCCCGCCCCGAGTTCTTAGGTCCCACCGCAAGCAGACCGATCCATTCATTTTTTGAATAGATCGGAGCATAAGCCTCCGCCCCGAGTTGCGAAAGCCAATCCAGGCTGCCGTGCGGGTCGGATTGAAATGCGGGCAGCCCGCTCAATTCCTGATGGGTTACCGGGCTGGTTTCGGCGGAAAAGTAATCGAGCAAGGCGCAGCCCAGCGTACACTTTCCGGGGGGTGGGTCGAGCTCACCCATGCCTTTTGCGCCGCGCAGCGTCTTCGTCCCTTTAGCAGAAGGATCGGTTTCCTCTTCTACCAGAAAGAGGAAGCCGCGCCGGACTTCCAGATATTCGCTTGCGGTTCCAACCGCCACAGTCGCGAGCAAATTGAGATCGAGCATATTGGTAATGCTCAAACTGTATTGGCGCAGCAGATCTGAAAGAGCCTCCGGCGAGCCAGCCTCGTCTTCCAGAAAGCGTTTCTTGAGCCAGCCAATGCCCGGGTTGATGACCAGCGCCAGCAGTAAAGCCAGCAGCAGCGCAATCCAGGCGGGGCTTAACTGCGCCCAGCGCCGGTCAATGCTCAGCATCAGCAAAGCCGCGATGAAAATACAAAACAGCGACAGCCCCGCCAGGATGACCCGTTCCAATCGGCGGCGGGCAGGGGGATCCAGTTCCGGCAACCTGGGCATAGAAATGATCGCCGCAGCCGCTAATGCGCCCGCGGTGCGCACCAGGTCTCCAAAAATCAGATTGCCGCTGAACAACAGTCCATCGCCGAGGGCAGTGAGCAGAAGGGGCAGCAGCCAATAAGCCGCTTCAACCGAGTACGGAGAGATCTTGCGGTAGGTTTTGAGGGTGATCTGCGCCGACCCGCCGATGAACACCGCCCATCCAGCTATGAGAAGAGCCTCGCTCAGCAAATTCAGGTATTCCCCCCCGCCAGCCTCCAGGTGTAGGAGACTGAGCGCCAGCCAGCCGACCAGCTTCATCAGCGCTACAAATGTGATCCAAGCCAGCCCGAAGACCAGCCAGCCCCACCAGGCGCTGCGCTCCCCCATGACAATCCTGGTGAGGAACAAGAAGAAAAGCGCCAGCGCCGCCAGCCCCGCCAGGGCTGGGTCGAACAGCGGACTGGCAGCCGTAAAACCAAGCGCCCCGCTGCGTTCAAGCGCCGCACCCGCGCTCCAGAACAAGCACAGCGCCAGATAAATCACTCCAAGACGGGCAATGGGGGTCTGCAGCCGGCGCCGGTAGGCGAGATAGACCGCCGCAAGCGCGTATAGCGCTCCGGCAATCAATGCTGAGATGACACCTGCGCTTGAACTTTGCATTATGGAGAGCGCCCGAACGCCAGCCTCGATCTTTAGCGGTGCTCCTTTTATGATCTGCTCGGGGCGGAATGAACTGCTTCGTCGTTAGCCAGGCAGATCCCGCCAGCCAATGCAGCGCCAACGATCCCGGCTTCGTTGAGCATGGTCGCCAACTCAATCTCGGTCGGGACGCTGATATAGCGGCTGAATTTCTCATATTTGCTGCTGGTTCCGCCGCCCAGGATGATCAGATCCGGCGAAAGCAGCATACAAAGCGTATTCAAATATCTATTGAAGCGCTGACCCCACTTCTTCCAGGAGAGTTTCTCTCTTTTTCGAGCCGCGTCAGAGGCGCGCCACTCGGCGTCTTCCCCGCCGATCTCTATGTGCCCCAGCTCTGCGTTTGGCAGCAAATGCCCGTCGGTGAAAAGCGCGGTGCCCAAGCCGGTGCCGATTGTCACCACCAGGATCACGCCGCGGCGATCCTTGCCGGTCCCAAACATCACCTCCGCCAATCCGGCAGCGTCGGCGTCATTAAACACACAAGTTGGGCAGCCGGTCTTCTCGGCGATCCTCGCGGCGGCGTGATAGCCGACCCATTTATTCGACAGGTTGACGGCAGAGAGCGCCACGCCGTTGCGCACAACCCCGGGGAAACCACACCCTATCGGCTTGGTCCATTGAAAAAATTGCACGATCTCATTGATGATTTCGATCATTGCCTCCGGCTTAGCCGCTTCAGGCGTAGGCAGCCTGAAGCGCGGCGCCAGCATCTGACCGGTCTCTGTTTCCACCGGCGCCCCTTTGATCCCCGATCCGCCAATGTCGATGCCGAGTATTTCCATCCCGTTCTCCTAAATATTAAATCTTGCAAGCTTCGCTCGCAACAGACGATTTGGATTATATCCTTATTCCACGCGTCTAATCCAAGAAACCAGAATTAAAAAAGACTGTAATAATGGCAAATAGCCCGTTGCGGATTGACAAGCAATCCAGGTGATCGTAAAATCTTGATTTGGGATTACTGCGGTCTGAATTGCCCAATCAGCGGCGCCACCGATCACGTGTCACAGGAGGAAACATGGAACAACCAGCCGACAATCAGAAAGAGCCCTCTTTCTATTATCCGTCATCCGATTTAGTCGCCACCGCGCACATCCAGGAATATGAAGCCCTTTACCGGGAATCCATTCGGGATCCCCAGGCGTTCTGGGCTGCGCAAGCCAGCGAGCTGGAATGGTTCCAGCCCTGGGAGAAAGTGTTGGATGACAGCAATCCGCCGTTCTTTAAATGGTTTGTGGGGGGGCGTACCAACATCGTCTACAACGCCCTGGATCGCCACATGCACACCTTTCGGAAGAACAAACTCGCGCTGATCTGGGAAGGGGAGCCGGGAGATGTACGCACTTTCTCATACTTTGCGCTCAACCGCGAGGTGTGCAAATTCGCCAACGTGCTGCGCAGTATGGGCGTGAAGAAAGGCGATATCGTCACGATCTACATGCCGCGGCTGCCCGAACAGGTCATCGCCATGCTGGCTTGCGCCAAGATCGGCGCGCCGCACAGCGTGGTTTACGGCGGGTTCAGCGTGGAGGCGCTGGCGGAGCGCATCGAAGACGCCCAGAGCCGGGTGCTCATCACGGCGGATGGCGGCTGGCTGCGCGGTAAGGTGGTGCCATTGAAGGACATCGCTGACGAAGCCATGGCGCGCCAGCCCACCATTGAGGTCTGCATCGTCGTCCAGCGCACCGGCAAGGAAGTTTATATGGAGTCGAGTCGGGACTATTGGTATCACGACCTGATGGGACTGCCGATCTCCAACACGGATTGCAGCACCGAGTCGGTGGACGCTGAAGATCCGCTGTTTGTTCTATACACTTCCGGCACAACCGGTCGCCCCAAAGGGATTGTGCACACCCACGGCGGCTACATGGTTTTCGTATACACGACGCTGAAATACGTTTTCGACCTGAACGACGAGGATCGCTGGTGGTGCGCCGCGGATCCCGGCTGGGTCACCGGACACAGCTACATCGTGTATGGACCGCTGCTCAACGGGGCGACTTCGTTCATGTATGAGGGCGCGCCCAACTATCCTTATCCTAACCGCTGGTGGCGCATGATCGAGCAATATGGGATCACCATCCTCTACACCGCCCCGACTGCGATCCGCGGCTTGATGCGTTTTGGCGATAACTGGGCTAACCGCCACAACCTGAGCAGTCTGCGCTTGTTGGGCAGCGTTGGCGAGCCGATCAATCCGGAAGCCTGGCGCTGGTATTACAACGTCATCGGCAAAAGACGCTGTCCCATCATGGACACCTGGTGGCAGACCGAAACCGGCGGGTTCATGATCAACCCGCTGCCCATCACGCCGCTCAAACCCGGCTCAGCCACGCTCCCGTTCTTTGGGATCGAGGCAGAGGTGGTTGATGAACATGGTAACCCCACCCCGGCTGGCGAAGAAGGCTATCTGGTGATCAAGAAACCCTGGCCGGGCATGTTGCGCACGATCTTTCACGATCCAGAGCGCTATCAAAAACAGTACTGGTCAAAATTCAAGAACATGTACCAGACCGGCGACTCGGCGCGCAAGGGCGAGGAGGGCTATTTCTGGATCATCGGGCGCATGGACGACGTGATCAAGGTCAGCGGCTACCGCCTGGGCACCGCGGAAGTCGAAAGCGCGCTGGTCAGCCATCCGGATGTGGCGGAAGCAGCCGCAATCGGTCTGCCGCACGAGATCAAGGGCAATGCAATACACACCTACGTCTTGCTGCGCAACGGCGTAGAGCCAAGCGACAAGCTTCGGGAAGAACTGCGCAATCACGTCGCGCACGAGATCGGCCCAATCGCAAAACCCGAATCGGTCACCTTCGTTGACAGCCTGCCAAAGACGCGCAGCGGCAAGATCATGCGCCGCCTGCTGCGCGCCCGCGCCCTCGGTCAACCGGAAGGAGACCTCAGCACGCTGGAGGATTAGCGGAAAGCGCCCTGAACTCGGTTATAATACTTCGCCTGGAGGCAATGTCATGCACAATTCCAACGGTCGCCTTCAGGCGGTCGTATTTGATCTAGGCGGGGTTCTGATCGACTGGGATCCGCGCTATTTATACCGCAAGCTCTTCGGCAATGACGAACAAGCCGTCGAACGCTTTCTGCAAGAAATCAACTTCTTTGAATGGAACCAGCGGCAGGACGCCGGACGCCCCTTCAAGGAGGCGGTCGAAGAAGCCTGCCAACGCTACCCGCAGCACTGCGAACTGATTCGGGCTTACGACGCGCGCTACCCCGAATCGATCTCTGGTCCGATCTGGGAAACGGTTGAGATCCTGCGCGCGATCAAGCAAGCCGGATATCCAATTTACGCGCTGAGCAACTGGCCGAGCGAGAAATGGCAGCTGGTCCGCCCAAAGTTCGAGTTCTTCAACTGGTTCGATGAAATCATGATCTCAGGCGAGGTCAGGCTGGCAAAACCCGACCCGCAAATCTTCCGCCTGCTGCTCGACCGGATCGGTCATGCGCCGGGGGAGTGCCTGTACATCGACGATCACGCGCCCAACATCGTTGTGGCAGAGCAGCTCGGTTTCCACACGCATCACTTCGAGACGCCCGAAAAGCTGCAGGCTGAGTTGAAGAGCCTGGGCGTCCTCGCATAAAATCCTTTATTGACCCCCGCCGCGCTTTGTGGCATAATCCCGCCTATCTAAACCGCACAGGCGATGATGGAAACGAGTAAGCTGGAACTGACCTGCCAGCGATCCCGGGCAACAGGTGCAAGCCGGGTCTGGTCTCCCTGCTGAAAATCCTTCCGGAGCCGCAAGCTGAAATGAAGAGCCACCGCGCCGGGGTTCTTTAGAGTAGGTGCGCCGGGCACGTCACCCGTTATCCTGACGCAGGCATCGCCGCAACAGGGGCTGTGCCTGGTGAGCCGTCCGCCGGAAGGCGGGAAGCAGGGTGGTACCGCGGGAGCAATTTGCGCTCTCGTCCCGGATTGGGATGAGAGCGTTTAAGTTTTATGTGGAGGAAGAATGGCGTTTAAAGACGTGCCGACCAAACTGGATTTTCCCGCTCAGGAACGCGAGATTCTGCGCTTCTGGAACGAGTCGCAGGCATTTCGCAAGCTGCAGGAGATACACCAGCACGATCCAACCTGGTCTTTCATCGACGGACCGATTACCGCCAACAACCCAATGGGCGTCCACCACGGTTGGGGGCGCACCTATAAGGACCTCTATCACCGCTTCTGGACGATGCGCGGCCGCAAGATCCGTTACCAGAACGGGTTCGACTGCCAGGGGTTGTGGGTGGAAGTGGAAGTCGAAAAAGAGCGCGGTTTCAAATCCAAGAAAGACATCGAGGAGTTTGGGCTGGACAGCTTTGTGCGCCTGTGCAAGGCGCGCGTGTTACGCTTTGCCGCCGTACAGACCGAGCAGTCCATCCGGCTGGGTTATTGGATGGACTGGAACGACTCCGACGAACTGCGCGAACTCGCCCGGCTCATCGAGAGCGAGCCCCTAAAACAGATCACCGTCCAGGGACCCGAAGGACCCTACACCAACACGGTCGAACAGGTCGTCGGGCATCTTGGCTTGCAGGAGATGGGCGGCAGTTACTTCACGTTCTCGAACGAGAACAACTATATGATCTGGAACTTCCTGAAGAAGTGCTGGCAAAAGGGCTGGCTGTACCGCGGCGTGGACGTGATGCCCTGGTGTCCACGCTGCGCCACCGCCATCAGCCAACACGAGATCGTCACCGACGGTTATGCCGAACTCACCCATCGCAGCGTCACGCTGCGCTTCCCGCTGCGCGAGCGCCCCGGCGAATCGCTGCTGGTGTGGACCACCACCCCCTGGACGCTGACGAGCAACGTCGCTGCCGCAGTCGGACCAGACCTGACTTATGTCAAGGTTCGCCAGGGCGATCAATTGCTTTATCTCTCTCGAGGCACGCTGGACATGCTGCGCGGATCTTATGAGGTGCTCGCCGAGCTGCAGGGCTCCGAGATGGAAGGCTGGACCTACGACGGACCCTTCGACGACCTGCCCGCCGAAAACGAAGTTGGCGGACACACCGTTTTGAAGGACCTGGCGCGGGGGGTAGACCTGAGCGCTGTGCAGGCTCACCGGGTCATCCTCTGGGATGAAGTAGGCGAGACCGAGGGCACCGGAATCGTCCATATCGCTCCGGGGTGCGGCGCGGAAGACTTCCAGCTCGGACGTGAGCACCACTTCCCGCTCGTCGCTCCGCTCACCGACGAAGGTTTCTTCGTGGACGGCTTCGGCTGGTTGAGCGGAAAACACGTGAGCGAGGTCGCCACACCCATCTTCGAAGATCTGGAACGCAAAGGCGTGCTTTACAATGTAGAGCCTTACACCCACCGCTACCCAACCTGCTGGCGCTGCAAGACCGAACTGGTGTTCCGCCTGGTGGATGAGTGGTTCATCAGCATGGGCGAATCATACAATAAGCCGCGCGACCAACTCACCGCCGCAGAGAAGGAGCGCAGCCTGCGCTACCAGATCATGGACGTGGTGGAGCAAATCCGCTGGATCCCCGAATTCGGTTTTGCGCGCGAGATGGACTGGCTGCGCAACATGCACGATTGGATGATCAGCAAAAAGCGTTATTGGGGGCTGGCGCTGCCATTCTGGGTCTGCGAAAACTGCAGCGCCTACGAAGTGATCGGTGATGAGCATGAACTTCAGGCGCGCGCCGTCGCGGGCTGGGAAACCTTTGCAGGGCACACTCCGCACCGCCCCTTCATCGACGCGGTCAAGCTCGAATGCCCCAAATGCGGCGGACGGATGAGCCGCATCCCCGACGTGGGCAACCCCTGGTTGGACGCCGGCATCGTTCCATTCAGCACGCTGCGTTACCGCACCGATCCAGACTACTGGCGCACCTGGTACCCCGCCGATTGGATCAGCGAATCGTTTCCGGGGCAGTTCCGCAACTGGTTTTACAGCCTGCTCGCCATGGCGACCGTGGTGGATAGCAGCCCGCCTTTCCTTGAGAACTTCGGTTACGGCACGCTGCTCGCCGAAGATGGGCGCGCGATGCACAAAAGCTCGGGCAATATGATCGAGTTCAACGAGGCAGCTGACAAGATGGGGGTCGATGTGATGCGCTGGCTCTTCTGCGCTCACAAACCGGAGAACGACCTGCTGTTCGGTTATCACCGCGGCGATGAAGCCCGGCGCTCTTTCTTGATACCGCTGTGGAACGCTTACAGCTTCCTGGTAACCTATGCTAATCTGGACGGCTGGACGCCCGCCGCGCAGGATTCTTTTGATCCGCGCTTCCCCGAAGGTCCCACCCCCTCCAGCCACAACCTGTTGGATCGCTGGATCCTGGCGCGCCTGAACCAGATCATCCCACCGGTCAGCGAAGCGCTCGAGAATTCCGATTCGCTCACGGCAACCTTGCACCTGGGCGCCTTCCTGGACGACATGACTAACTGGTACATCCGGCGCAGCCGCCGGCGCTTCTGGAAAAGCGAGCACGACCAGGACAAAAACGAAGCCTATGCCACGCTTTACCATGTTCTGCTCAAATATGCCCGCCTGCTGGCGCCGTTCATCCCGTTTGTGACCGAAGCGATCTACCAAAACCTGACGCGATCAATCCGAGAGCAGGCTTATGAGAGCATCCACCATACCGCCTGGCTGGTTCACGATCCAGCCGCGATCGATCAGGACCTGCTCGATCAGATGGAAGTCGCCCGTCAGGTTGCCAGTCTGGGGTTGGCAGCGCGCAACAGCGCCGGGCTCAAAGTGCGCCAGCCGCTCGCCCGAGTCCTGGCTTATGCTGGAGGGCGCCAGTCTCTGCGGGACGAACTAATCGAAATTGTCACGGACGAGCTCAACGTCAAGCAATTCGAGTTCGTCCTACAAGCCAGCGAGCTGGTTGAATACCAGGTGCTGCCGGATAACAAACTGCTCGGTCCCCGCTTTGGGGCAGCCTTCCCGCGGCTGCGCCAGGCGCTGCTGGCGGCTGATCCAAATGCGGTTGCCGCGAGCGTGCTGGCGGGTCAGCCGGTCACGCTGGAGTTGGACGGCGATCCCGTAGAGCTGGCGCCCGAGGAAATCCTGGTGCAGACCCGCCCGGCGGCAGGTTTGGCGGTCGCCGCCGACCGGTATGCGACCGTGGCGGTTGACGCCCAGGTCACGCCGGAACTGCACCGCGAGGGCATGGCGCGCGAGGTGGTGCGGCGCGTCCAGGCGATGCGTAAGTCAGCCGGGTTCGATATCGCAGACCGGATCACCACCTACTACGAAGCTGAAAGCGAATTCGCGCGGGTCTTTCAGGAATGGGCGGCTTACATCCAGGCTGAGACGCTCTCTACCGACCTGGTCGCCGGGGCGGCTCCGGAAGGGGCGTACCGCGAGACCCACGATCTGGACGGCGAGCGTCTCAGCCTCGGCGTGATGCGCATATAGCCAGGCTGCTCCAGTTGTAGAAAACGAGAAACCCGTCGGGGTGTAACGCACTTTTAAGAGAGGCGTTGCGCCCCAACGTTTTTTTGGGATCATTTGAACAGGATTTCTGCAAGCCCTGGAAGGTCTCCCTGGTAAATTTCCCCCTTTACAATCAAAGCCTGTTTCTGTTATGATCTCGTTCCTGAAAAAAGCGGCTCCGGTGCGCCCGCCGGGGTTCTTGTTTCGCCCTGGAGCTTAACGGTAATGCTAATTGAACGGACCGATCTTCGTAACATCGCCATCATCGCGCACGTCGATCATGGCAAAACCACCCTGGTGGACGGTTTGCTGCGTCAGGCGCGCGTCTTTCGCGCCAACCAGCAGGTCGCCGAGCGGGTGATGGATTCAAACGACCTGGAGCGCGAGCGCGGCATCACGATCCTGGCGAAAAACACCGCGGTGCAGGTCTGGGACGCCGAGACGAACCAGCAGGTCAAGATCAACATCGTAGATACGCCGGGACACGCCGATTTTGGCGGCGAAGTGGAGCGGGTGATGAACATGGTCGACGGCGTGCTGCTGTTGATCGATGCAGCCGAAGGTCCCATGCCCCAAACCCGCTTTGTGCTGCGCAAGGCGCTCGAGCTGGGTCATCGCGCCATCGTGGTGGTCAACAAAGTCGACCGCAAAGACGCCGAACCGCAGCGCGTCCTGAACGAGGTTTTCGATCTGTTCATAGAACTCGGCGCGGACGACCAACAAAGCGAATTTCCGGTGGTCTACACCAACGCCATCACCGGCGAATCCAGCCTGACCCCCGAACTGGGTCCAGACCTGCAGCCGCTTTTCCAGACCATCCTGCGTCACATTCCGGCGCCGCGCGTCGATCCTGAAGCCCCGCTCCAGATGCTGGTGGCTAACATGAGTTACGATGAATATCGTGGTCTGACGGCGATCGGGCGGCTGTTCGCCGGAACGATGCGCAACGGTCAGCCGCTGGCAAGGCTGACGCTCGATGGCGAGGTGCTGCCTGAACGGGCGCATTATCTCTACAACTATCAGGGGCTTGAGCGCCTGGAGATCGAACAGGCAGAAGCCGGGGAGATCATCGCGCTGGCTGGATTGGAGGGCATCGCCATCGGCGAAACGCTGGCTGACCCCGAAAACCCGCGCGCGCTGCCGCCGATCCGAGTCGATGAACCCACTGTGCGCATGACCTTCAGCGTAAACACCTCGCCCTTTGCCGGTCAAGAAGGGCGCTGGGGTACCTCGCGCAAGCTGCGCGAGCGCCTGTTCAGCGAGCTGCGCACCAACGTCGCCTTGCGGCTGGCTGAGACCGAAAGCAGCGATGCATTCCTGGTCTCGGGGCGCGGGGAATTGCACCTCGCGATCCTGATCGAGACGATGCGCCGCGAAGGCTACGAATTCCAGGTCTCACGCCCTGAAGTAATCCTGAAGAAAGACGAAGCCGGCGAGACGCTGGAGCCGTTCGAGGAGCTGCACATCGAAACCCATCCAGACACCGTCGGGGTGGTGATCGAGATGCTCGGTCCCCGGCGCGGGCAGATGATCGACCTGGTTGAAGGGGGCGGCGGCTCGACTCACCTGACCTATATCGCGCCGACGCGCGGCTTGCTCGGCTTCCGCTACCAGTTCCTGACCGCGACGCACGGTCTGGGAATAATGAACACCCTGTTTCACGCTTACCTGCCCCAGGCTGGTTCGATCAACGGGCGCGAACGCGGTTCGCTCGTCTCGTGGGAGGCTGGCGTCAGCACCACATATGGGCTGCGCAACGCCGAGGAACGCGGGGGGCTGTTTATTGGTCCAGGGGTCGAGGTCTATGAGGGCATGGTGGTCGGCGAACACGCCAAGCCCGGCGACATCGCGGTCAACGTGTGCAAAACCAAACACCTGACCAACATGCGCTCCATCCGCGCCGACGCCACCGTGCGCCTCACCCCGCCGCGCCAACTCAGCCTGGATGAAGCCATCGAGTACCTGGCGGAGGACGAATTGCTCGAAGTGACCCCCCAGAGTTACCGGATCCGCAAGCGCCTGCTCGACACCGAAGAACGCGGCAAACAAATCAAGCGCCTGAAAGAGGACGCGCTGGCGGGCTGACCGCGCATCTCCCTGCCCGGGCGCCGGAAGATAAAAGAGAAGTCCCCCACAACCGTGCGCAGCGCATCCCTCAATACATTCCCGGGGCGTCCGGTGGCAGCGTTTGGACGCGCCTCAAATGCGCGCTGACGCGCTCATCGTCTTGCTGCGGGTACTCCAACCCATACGCCTGCGCGACGTGCTGCGCGGTCTGGCGAAAAAGGTCGCCGGCTGCGAAGAGCGCCGCCCAGGAAGGCGCGTAATCCCCGTCCGCATACGTTTTCAGCAGTAAATCCCACAGCTCGGGCTCGAGACAATCCTGCAGGTATTTGCCGAATTTCCCCGGGTTGCGCGAACCTCCAAATTTTGCGCCGACGTACCACTCAAGCATTTGCAGGAGCGGCTCTCGAACGACCACATCGAGCATATGCCTGGCATAGGCGAACTCGCCCCGCCACAACCCTTTGGCAACATACGGGCATACCCACCAAAACTCGTTGCAGCAAGCGGCAAACTGGCTGGGCGAGGGGGGTTTTGGAAGATAGTCGCGTTCGTCAGCCGGCGCGAACGGCTCAAACAGCCCATCCTTATCTAACAGCAGCACGCTCAGGCTGTCTTGCTCGAGCTCGGTGAACCTGGCAATCGGGAACAAGTGAAGGTCGATCCGGTTGCCATCGGCGAACTGCATCAGATAGGTGAAGGGGGCTTCTGGGGCAGGCAGCACTTCGCCCATCACATCCGGGGTTTGCAGGATCATCAACTCGCCAAAGCGCCGGATCCAACCCAGGTCGCGCGTGAATGAGTCCACCTCCCGCACGATATAGCGCACATCAAAATCCTGGAAGAAATCGCGCCGGGCGTTTGGATTGGCGCGTGAACCATTCAGGATAACCGCCCGGATGCGCTCATCGGCGGAAGCCGTATCGAGGATCAGGTCGAGCATTTCGCGTTCGCTGCGCATTTGCATTTGCGCGCAATTCTAACCGGATTCAGCAGAGCTGCACGGCGTATAATATGGCGTGCCAGGGCAGTCCGGCAGCCCTGAAATGGAGCCTGCATGTCACTTAAAATCACGCGCATCAACCTTGGAATCGCGAATTGCTTTCTGATCGACAGCGAGGCGGGTTTCTTCCTGGTGGATAGCGGCCTCGCGCTGCGCCGCAAAGCCCTCGAAGGCGCGCTCCGCGCAGCCGGCTGCCAGCCCTCCGATCTGCGCCTGGTGCTGGTCACCCACGGGGATCTGGATCACACCGGCAACTGCGCCTACCTCCAACAGGACTGCGGCGTCAAGATCGCCATGCACCCAAACGACGCCGGCATGGCGGAACAGGGCGACATGGGCATCGGGCGCCACGTAACCGGGGCGCGCAAGCTCATCTTTAAGTTCTCGCCATTTCTGCTGGCTTACCGCCCTTTCAGCCCGGATCTCCTGCTGAATGACGGGGACGATTTGAACCCCTGGGGGCTGCACGCCCGGGTGTACCACCTGCCCGGTCACTCCAGCGGTTCGAGATCGGTATCCTGACCGCTGAGGGAGACCTGTTCTGCGGAGACCTGCTTTACGGCAACCCCGATCCCTCGCTGCACTTCATCATCGACCAACCCGACCAGGCGCATGCCAGCATCGAACGCCTCAAGACGCTGAGCGTGCGGACGGTTTACCCCGGGCACGGCGGACCTTTCACCTTCACAAAATTTCTTGAAAGCTATACCCCTCCCGCAGCCGGCAACGGCTGATCTTGCCCGCCGGTGATCCAGCACGCCGGGATTCGCGAAGGAAACCGGGAGCTGCTCCCCGGCATGGCAAGCGTCCTCCGAGCAAAAGACCATCACCTGGCGTTACATCGCTCGCTGGGCTGCCTGGGATGCGTTTCCAGGTATAATGAGTCCCTTGGAGGCTGACCCGAAGAGATTATGGCGCTGCTCACTGCCATCGACTTAGCCAAATCGTTTGGTTCGAATGATATTTTTAGCGGCATCTCGCTGAGCATCCCTCAAGCTGCCCGCATCGCGATTGTCGGTCCAAACGGAGTGGGCAAGACGACCCTGCTGCGCATCCTGCTCGGGCTCGAAGAGCCCAACGCCGGAACCGTCCAAAAAGCGCGCCGCCTGAGCGTGGGTTATCTGCCCCAGGAGGCGATCCTGACCGGCGCGCACAACCTTTGGGAAAATTGCCTGCAAGCCTTCGAGGAGCTGATCGACCTGGAGAACGAGCTGACTCGGCTGGAGGACGAGATGGGCGACCCGCGCCTGGCGGATGCCGCATTGGAGCGCTACGCCAAACTCCAGCCTGAGTTCGAGCAGCGCGGCGGCTACACCTACGAGACGCGCATCCGCCAGACGCTCTCGGGGCTGGGCTTTGACGCCAGCGATTACGACCGCCCGCTGAGCCAGCTCTCCGGCGGGCAGCGCACGCGCGCCGTCCTGGCGCGCCTGCTGCTTTCTGATCCAGATCTGCTCGTTTTGGACGAGCCCACCAACCACCTAGACATCCGCGCAGTTGAATGGCTCGAAGGCTATCTAAGCCAGTGGCGCGGGGCGGCGCTGATCGTCTCGCACGACCGCTACTTCCTCGACCGAGTGGTGGATCACATTTGGGAGATGCGCTCCCACCGCATCGAGGTTTACCGCGGAAACTACACCGCCTACTTGCAGCAGCGGCAGGAGCGCTGGGAGCGGCGTCAGGCGCTGTACACCAGCGAAAAAGTCCGCCTGGAAAAAGAGCTGGACTACATCAAGCGCAACATCGCCGGGCAGAACGTGCATCAAGCCAAAGGCAAGCTGCGCCGCCTGAGCCGTGAAATTCAAGCCATCGAGCGCCTGGGGGTCGAAGCGGTCCAGAGCCAGAACTGGATGCAGATCAGCGCGCAAATCGAGATCTCCGCCCATCCGATGGGCGTGGACGAATTCGAACGCCGCATCCACGCGTTGCGCGGTCCGTCCCACCGCCCGCCGCTCCTGAAACTGCACCTGAAGACCCACCAGCGCTCGGGAGACCTCGTGCTGCGCACGCGCGATCTGGCAATTGGCTTTGCGGATGAAGGGCGACCGCTGTTTCGCGCCCCCGACCTGCTGCTCAAACGCGGCGAGGTTGCCGCGGTGATCGGACCGAACGGCGCTGGAAAAACCACTTTCCTTAAGACGATCCTCGGGCAGACGCCGCCGCTCGCAGGCGAAGTGAACCTCGGCGCCAGCCTGCACATCGGCTACTTTGCCCAGGCACACGAAGACCTTAACCCAGAGCGCACGCTGGTGCAAGAGATCGAGGCGGCTGCCCCCAACATGCTGCTGGCGGAGACGCGCGATTATCTGGGGAAATTCTTGTTCAGCGGGGATGAGGTTTTCAAGAAAGTAGCCGCGCTCTCTGGCGGGGAGCGCGGCCGCCTGGCGCTTGCCAAGCTCTCGCTCGAACAGGCTAACCTGCTGCTGCTCGACGAGCCGACCAACCACCTGGATATTCCCTCGCAGGAAATCCTGCAAGAGGTGCTCTCGGCTTATCAGGGCACCATCCTTTTGGTCTCGCACGATCGCTACCTGATCGACGCCCTAGGCACCCAAATCTGGGAGATCCTGCCGGGCGAAGCGACGCTGCAGGTCTTCGAAGGCGGTTACACTCAATACCATGAATTTTTAGCGCGCCAAACCGAGCAGGCAGCCAAGACGAGCCTGGCGCAGCAAACCAGCCAGCGCAAACCGCGCCCCGCGGCGCCTTCCCCCGAGGAGAAAAAGCGTCGTCAGCAGCTCAGCCAGATCGAGCAGCGCATCGCCTCCCTGGAAGCGGAACTGGCTGAACTGGCGCGCCAGTTCGAATCCCCGCCGCCTAACTTAGAAGACGTCCAGCGGTTGGGCTCAGCTTATGTTCGCTGTGAGCAGGAATTGGAACAACTTATAAACGAGTGGGAGAGCCTGCATCAACAGGAGATTGTGCAGTAGGTTAGTCCGCCGGAGCGCCAGCCTGGACCGGCTCATCCCCGCTGTAGCGCCGGATCTGCGGCCAGCGCCTGGCGATCCAGAACACGGCTAGAATACACCCCACTCCGCCGCTGACCACGGCGAACGGCGCCCCGAAGAGCTGCGCCACCAACCCAGCTTCCACTTCGCCAAGCTGCGGACCGCCCATGAAAAAGATCATGTTGATACTCGTCATCCGGCCGCGGATGTAGTCCGGCGTCTGAAGCTGGCGAATGGTGTTGCGGATGATGGTGCTGACCGCGTCAGCCGCGCCCGCCATCATCAGCGCCAACATTGACAACCACAAGGAGCGCGAGAGACCAAACACGATCGTTGCCAGCCCGAAGGCAATCACCGCGCCTAAAAAAGTCTCGCCTTGATGACGAATCTTATCGACCTGTGAGATCACCAGCGCCATACCCATCGCCCCAATCGATTGCGCCGACGAAAGCCAGCCGTATGCCACCACCCCTACTTTAAGGACATCGCGAGCGATGAACGGCATCAGCGTATTGGCTAAGGAGAAGAAGGTCGCAAAGAAATCCAAGACCATCGTGGAGAGGATGATCGGGTGCCCCAGGATGAAGCCAATGCCCTCCCGAATCGCGCCGAGGCTGACCGCCTGTCGGGCGGCTGGCTGCGTCTGCTGCGCGACCCGCCCCATCAGCAGCAACGCAAACAGCAGCGCGATGTACGAGATGGCGTTGAACAGGTAGGTGTACGGCTGCCCGAAGTAGGCGATCACCAGACCGCTAAGCGCCGGACCAGTGATCGAGCCGAGTTCGGAAGCCAGCGAGCTCATGCTGAAGGCGTTTGGCAGGTCGCGGGCTGGCACCAGATTGGGCACCAGCGACTGGCGCGCTGGCGTATCGAAAACCACCGCCACCGCATTGATCGCAGTCAGGGCGTAGATATGCCAGAGGGCGATCTTCCCGCTAAAGGTCAGCAGCGCCAGCGCTAACGCCGCCAGCCCCATCACGGTCTGCGTCACGAACAGCACAGCGCGGCGGTTCGCGACGTCTGCTACTGCCCCGCCGATCAGGGAGAAGATGACAATCGGAACGATGCGCGCCAGCCCCACGCCGCCCAGCGCAATTGGCTGGTCGGTCAACGTGCGGATGTGCCAGAACAACGCCCAGGTCTGCATCTGGGTTCCGGCAATCGAGATCATCTGACCGATCCAGAGCAGGCGGTATTGGCGATAATACAGGGCAGGCGGAATATGAAGGGGCACTCGCATTGTAACAGTCGGGGGATGGAGGCGCCTGGCGGTCACCGCTCAACGCGCGAGGCGCCGCCAAGAGGGGATGAAGGCTGGCTTTATGTGCCCCAATCACGCGGGTATAAGAAATCGTAGCCGATGGTGCGGTTGCTGAGCTTGGCAATCGGCGGCATCAGGCGCTTGAAATGAAATCGCTGCACCCGCTTGACCACAGCCCGAACGAAATTCTCGTCAAACCCCGCTGCCAGGCATTCCTGCGGAGAATAGCGTTCATCAACGAGCAGGTAGAGCAGGCGGTCCACCTCGGCGTAGGTAAAACCCAGTTCGTCTTCGTCCGTCTGCCCCACCCACAGATCGGCGGAGGGCGGTTTGGCAACAATCGCCTCGGGCACGCCAACTGCTCCGGCAAGCTGGCGCACCTGGGTTTTATAGAGGTCGCCCAGCGGGTTCAGGGCACAGGCTGAATCGCCGTAGAGGGTTGTGTAACCCAACAGAATCTCGGTCTTGTTGCCTGTTCCGACCACCAGCCCCTGAAACTCTTCAGACCGGTCGTAGAGAACGATCATGCGCAAGCGCGCCATCACGTTGCCGCGGCGCACCGTGTTCATCTCGGGGAAGCGCTCGAACAACGGATCAGCCGCCTCGCTGATCGGAACGGTCAACGCGCGCACGCCCAGCGCGTCGATGATCGTTTGGGCGTCATCGAGCGAATCCTGAGCGGACGTGCGATAGGGCATGCGCACCGCCAGGACGTTTTCAGCGCCAAGCGCTTCAGCCGCGAGAAAACAAGCGAGGGCTGAATCCAGCCCGCCGGAAAGCCCGATCACCGCGCGCTCAAAGCCGACCCGGGTGATCTCGCTGCGGATGAAGCCGGTCAGGATGGCGCGGGTTAGCTCGGTGTTGATCGTCAGGTCAATCTTTTCGGGTCCCATTCGCCACCTACGCAGTTCCTCGATCGTTCGCAGCCTGGCTTTGAGAAATTCGCTCCAACTCGCGGCGCACCAGGGCGATGCGTTCGTCCCGCAGCAGTGGCAGGCGCGCCCGCGTGCGGTGGAGCTGGCTCAGATCGACTTCGCACAGGGTAAGACCTTCTTTGCCATGCGGAGCTTTGACAAGCAGCGCCCCGTTGGGGTCGAACAGCGTCGAACCGCCCCAGAAATGCAGCCCGTCTTCGTAACCCACCCGGTTGGCATGCGCGACAAATACCGTGAACAGACCCGCGTACGTCCGGTTGATCTGTTCCACCCAGCCGGCTGATTCGAGCTGCGGTTCGACGCCCAACCCGTGCCCCGGTGAAGCCGACGTGAGGATCAACAACTCTGCTCCATCCAGCCAGAGCAAATAAGGCAAGGAGGCGTGCCAGAAATCCTCGCAGATCAGCACGCCGACGCGCCCAAAGCGGGTATCGAAGGCGCGCGCCGCCTCGCCCCAGGCGAAAAACCGCCCCTCGTCGAAGAGACCGTAGGTCGGTAAATAGACTTTGTGGTGCACGTGCCGCACCTGTCCGCCGGAGAGATAAGCCGCGGCGATGTAGAAGCGGCGGCGGCGGTCTTCGTCGACAAAGCCCACCACCAGGTCGAGATCGCCGCTCGCTTTCAAGAGCTGGCTGAAGATGGGGTCTTCCACCTCGGGTTGCAGCGCGACCTCGGCGGTCAGGTCCTGCAGTGCGTAACCCGTCAGCGAAAGCTCGGGGAAAACCAGCAAGTCAGCTCCCTCGCGGCGCGCCTGTTCGATGATCGTCAGGTGTTTCTCCAGGTTGGCGCGCACATCTCCCAGGCGCGGGCTGATTTGGGCAAGGGCAAGTTTGATTTTCATCGGCGGATAACGAGCTTAGACGGGCTTATGATACCACGCAGGACGCATTGCAGACAAATCAGATGGGTTCGGCTGGGAGAGGGGCGCGGGGATGTTGTATAATGTAGATAGATACTGGACAAAACCCAGCGGGGCAGTTTCTGATGGCTGCCTTTCATCGAACTGGATGATTCGGGATTTGAAAGGGAAAAACAAGCATGGATTTCCTGCAAGATCCTAATGTCGTTTACCTGCTGCTGGCGGGGGGATTGGTCGCCGCGGTAATTTCACTGGCTACGCCCGGAACCGGCTTCCTGGAAATCGGAGCGCTCTTTATTCTTGGCGTCGCAGGTTGGGGCATCGTCACCTATGATCTTCCAATCAACTGGTGGGCGCTTGTACTGTTGGGGGCAGGGGCGGCGCTGTTCTTCCTCTCGATCCGGCGCCAGCGGGCTCTCCCGCTGCTGGCAGCTTCAGTGCTCGCGATTGTGCTGGGCTCAGCGTTCTTGTTCAGCACCGGGACGTGGTACGCCCCCGCGGTCAATCCTCTGCTGGCATTTACCGTATCCGTCCTTTCCGGCGGATTCTTCTGGCTCGTTGGTCGCAAAGCGATCGAAGCCTTTCAGACGCTCCCGACCCACGACTTGAAAGGGTTGGTCGGTCTGATCGGAGAGGCGAAAAGCAGGATACACAACGATGGTTCGGTGCTTGTCAATAGCGAGCTTTGGAGCGCCTGGAGCGATCAGCCGATCCCGGATGGAATGCGCGTGCGCGTGGTGGGTCGGGAAGGTTTTTCGCTCAAAGTAGAACCCATCGAGCCGCAGCTAGCGGAAAAAAAGTCCGAACAATAACCATCTGAACACAGGAGGCAAAACAAATTTATGGAAGGCTCAGCGCTTACCGCACTTTGTTTAATTGGAGGCGTTGTCGTGGTGGTGATCGCCTTCATCGCCAACGCCATTCGAATCGTGCCCGAATATTATCGCCTGGTGGTGTTTCGTTTGGGGCGCTGCGTGGGGGACCGCGGTCCCGGCTTGGTCATCTTGATCCCGTTTGTCGACCGGGCGGTGCGGGTCGACCTGCGCGAGCAGGTGCGCGAAATCCCCCACCAGACCTCGATTACCAAAGACAACGCTTCGATTTCAATCGATTTCTTATGGTATTTCAAGGTCCTCAATCCGACCGAAAGCGTGCTGCAGGTCGGAAACTTCGAAGCCGCCGCGCAGGGCATGGCGACCACCACGTTGCGCGCCGTGATCGGCAGCATCACCCTGGACGAGGCGTTATCGGAGCGGGACCACATCAACAACATGCTGCGCACCAAGCTGGACGAGGTGACCGAACGCTGGGGGGTCAAGGTAACCAACGTCGAGATCCGCGAGATCATCCCGCCGCGCGAGATCCAAGACGCGATGAACCGCCAGATGTCGGCGGAACGCAACCGGCGCGCCGTGGTGACCGAATCGACCGGACAGCGTGAGGCTGCCATCAACGTGGCGGAGGGCGAGAAGCAAGCCGCCATCCTGCGGGCAGAGGGCGATAAGCAAAGCGTCATCCTGCGAGCGGAAGGCGAGCGGCAGTCGCAGCTTCTGCGGGCGGAAGGCTTTGCTAACGCGCTGACGCGCATCTACGAATCCGCCCAGGAGGTCGATCCAAAGACCATGACGCTCCAATACTTCGAGACGCTCAAGCAGATCGGTCTCAGCGCTTCGACCAAATATATTTTCCCAATGGAATTCTCGAGCATGTTGGAGAATTTCATCGCCAGCCGAAAGGAATAGCCGAACTGCGGCTGCTCAGATAAACCGCGATTGCAGCCGGCAGCATTTAGCGCTTATTGACCGGATTACGGGATGCGGTTGTCTTGATGGTGGAGAACTTAGAACAAACGCCAGCCGGACAGGTGGTGATCCAACCAGCCGGCTGGCGCGATTTGAACGCCGTGCGCAGCCTGGAAAAGGTGTGCTTTCCAAAAGACGCCTGGCCCCTGCTGGATCTGGTGGGGGTGCTCACGCTGCCCAACGTGGTGCGGCTCAAGGTTGAGCTTGAGGGGGCGATGGTCGGTTTTATCGCGGGGGATGTCAGACCGTCTGAGAAGGTCGCCTGGATCGCAACCATTGGGGTGCTGCCCGAATACCGTCGGCGCGGGATCGGCAAAGCGCTGCTTCAAGCTTGCGAACGCCAGTTGGGGGTGCCGCGCGTACGCCTGTGCGTGCGGGCGGCTAACCAGGAAGCCATCCAGCTTTACCTCAACGAGGGGTATCGTAAAACCGAAATCTGGGCGAAGTATTATCAAGACGGGGAAGATGCGCTGGTGATGGAAAAAGCGCTTTGACCCGGTTCACCGAATTAGATGGGCTATAATAAGATCCATGCGCGCAGAAAAATCAGAGAGATCTGAGTTGATCACCAAAGAGGCTGAACTACAGGATTTAGCCCATCGCCTGGCGCGCGCGCGCCGCATCGCAGTGGACACCGAATCGAACAGCCTGTATGCCTATCAGGAACGGGTGTGCCTGATCCAGTTCAGCGCGGAGAGCGAAGATTACCTGGTCGATCCATTGGCGCTGAAGGATCTCTCAGCCTTAAAGCCGGTTCTTGCCAACCCGGAGGTTGAGAAGGTTTTTCACGCGGCTGAATACGACCTGATCTGCCTCAGCCGCGATTTCGGTTTCGAGGTGCGCCACATCTTCGACACGATGCAGGCAGCGCGCATCCTGGGGCGAAACGAACTGGGGTTGGGGTCGCTGCTGGAAACCGAGTTTGGCGTGAAGCTGGAGAAGCGCTACCAGCGCGCCAACTGGGGGCAGCGCCCGCTGCCGGCGCACCTGTTGGATTACGCCCGCCTCGACACGCGTTACCTGATCCAACTGCGCGACCGACTGGCGCAAGAATTGAAAGAGCGCAGCCTGCAGGCTCTCGCAGACGAGGATTTTCGGCGCATGGCGCTTACCAGCCTGGACGGACACGCAGGCGGGAACAATGGGGAGCGCCCGGTCGATTGCTGGCGGATCAGCGGAGCGCACGATTTGAGCGCGCGCCAGGCGGCAGTGCTGCAGGAGCTGTGCGACCTGCGGGACGAAATCGCCCGAGCCAGCGACCGCCCGCTTTTCAAAGTGATGGGCGACCAGTCTCTGCTGGCGATCGCCGCAAAGCAGCCCGCCAGCGCCGAAGAAATGGGTAAACTGCCGGGCATGAGTTCTAACCAGGTCCGGCGCTATGGAGAGCAGATACTGAAAGCCGTGAAACGCGGCCAGAACCGCGAACCGCTTTACCCGCCGCGCGCCTGCCGCCCCGACCCGCGCTTCGCCGAACGGCTCGATGCGCTGCGCAACTGGCGCAAGCAGGCTGCCCAGCAGATGGGGGTCGCCTCGGACGTGGTGCTGCCGCGCGATCTGATGCAGGAGTTGGCGAGCGCGAACCCGCGCACCCCGCAGGAACTGCGCCGGGTGCTGCACTCCGCGCCCTGGCGCATGGAGCATTTTGGGGGAGAGATCCTGCGCACGCTGTTGAGGCATTAAGTTCCATCACTCACCGGCGCAACGCGCTCGAGCGGCGGGTTGCGCTTATCCAATTCAAAAAAGGGGTTTTTCATCGATGAAGATTAGCTTTAACGGCGCAGCTCACACGGTGACTGGGTCGCAGCACCTGATCGAAGTCAACGGACAGCAAATTCTGCTCGAGTGTGGGTTGTACCAGGGCAAGCGGGCAGAGGCTTACGCGCGCAACCAGAGCTTCCGCTACAAACCGAGTCAACTGAAAGCCGTGATCCTCACGCACGCGCACATCGACCACAGCGGCAACTTGCCCAACCTGGTCAAGCAGGGGTACCGCGGACCGATCTATACCACGCCCGCCACGGCTCACCTGGCAAACATCATGCTGCTGGATTCGGGTCACATCCACCAGTTGGATGCCGATTATGTCAACCACAAGAACCTCAAGCGCGGCCTGCCGCCGGTGACGCCGCTTTACACGATGGAGGATGCGGCTCACGTGGCGCAGTATTTTGCGCCAACCGAATACGACCAGCTGGTCGAAGTTGCCCCAGGGGTCCGCCTCACGTTTATAGAGGCGGGGCATATCCTCGGCTCGGCTGCGGCGGCGCTGGACATCGAGGAGCATAAGTGGAGTAAACGGCGCCAACTGCGGCTGTGGTTTTCGGGCGATATCGGGCGCAGAGGGCTGCCGTTGCTGCGCGATCCAGTCCTGCCAGACCGGGCGGATTATCTGATCATGGAATGCACCTACGGGGACAAGCCACATGAGGACCCGCACCAAGCTCACGAAGAGTTGCGCCAGGTGGTGCTGCGCACGGTGCAGCGAGGCGGCAAGGTGATCATCCCGGCTTTTGCCGTGGGACGCACGCAAGACCTGGTGTATAACCTGAACCTGATGGTAGAGCAGGGCGAGATCCCACCGATCCCGGTGTTCGTGGACAGCCCGCTGGCGGTGAACGCTTCGGACATCTACCGGGCGCACCCGGAGGTGTTCGACGCGGAGACGCGCGCGTTTGTGGCGCAGGAGCAGCATCGCACCGCGCTGGGGTTCCGCGGCTTGACGTACACGCGCTCGGTGGAGGAATCGAAGGCGCTAAACGCGCGCAAAGACCCGATGGTGATCATCTCAGCTTCGGGGATGGCGGAGAACGGGCGCATCCTGCACCACCTGAAGAATAACATCGAGGATCCGAGGAACAGCGTAGTGATCGTCTCGTGGCAGGCACCCGACACGCTCGGGCGCCTGCTGGCAGACCGAGTCAATAAGGTGAACATCTTCGGCGAGCCATACCAAGTGCGGGCGGAGGTGGCGACGATCGGCGGTTTTTCGGCGCACGCCGGGCAAACGCTGCTGATGGAATATGCACTGGCAGTGCGCGCGACGGTGAAGAGGATCTTTCTGGTGCATGGGGAGGAGAAAGCTGCCACGGCGCTAACTCAGAAGCTGGCTGAGCAGGGTCAGGCGAACGTGGACTACCCCAAGTTGTATTCGACAGTGGAAATTTAAGCGGGCATCCGCTATAATACGAGGCGCTGCCTTGCGCAGCGCATACAACTGGAGAGGTGCCAGAGCGGCCGAATGGGGCGGTCTCGAAAACCGTTGTGGGCTCCGCCCACCGTGGGTTCGAATCCCACCCTCTCCGCTGAGCGTATAACTTTTAGAGCATCTTCGCCGGCAGCTCGTGAATAGTACCGATTCGCTCGTGCATGAACTGCCAGTAAGTCATCCCGTTCGCGCCTTCTTGCTGCATAGGCTGCGAGCCTTTGTAACCGGCGAAAGCAACAAAGACCAGCCCGCCAATCAAGATAACAACCAGGAGTGCACGGATGAGCAGGCCAAGAACAGAAAATAACGAACGGATCATGTATCACTCTTAATCGAAATTCAACACCTTATTTTTATCTTACTCATTTTCTGATTACCCAACGCACCAATGATGGCGTGGTGCAAACCTCCCTTAAGCCGTTACCCCGGTTTACACCAGGTGTGTTCGGGGTTCGTACCAGGGGGAATTCACCAGGAAGAGAGAGCTTCTACCATGCCTTAATGGGGATTATCAACGGGGACCGATGAAACACATTACGATACAAATCTTGGTAATTACTCCACATCAAGGATTCCGATCTAATGTATTAAAAAGGACCTGGATCACCCCGTAATAAGCTGCTTTCGGGCGATATTGCTCGTCCAATAGTAGTGCTGCCACTTCTGGGGTTCCCAGATCTACGAACATTGAGTAAGCATCTGACGTGCCGAAAGTAGCCCATTCTCCCTTCTTCTGGATGATCGCTCTCAATAAGGATTGGTAGAACCTGGTTTGAGCGATGTGGACATTTTCATCCACTGGATGGGATTCGCCTTCCTCCCTTTGCAACGCCCGCTCGGTCTCGCTGACACCAACGGTCACTTCGGTAAACCCGACCAACGGTACCCCAGTTGCTTGGACCTTATCCAAGAACATGCTAATCTCATCGGGCGTTGATTCGGTGAAAATGGAAACGTGCCCCTGGATGCCGGCTTTGGTGACCGGCACGCCTCTCTGAACCAGGTCTGCCAGTAAATCCAGATAGCGAGTCGTCAACTTAACCATCGTCTCGTCGTTTTTTCCAGGCCGACGGAAGCTTTCGTTGAGGATCAAGGTCGCTTCAGGTGCCACCTCGTGAGCCCAAGCAAACATCTTCTCGTGCAGTCCATTCGAAAGCAGCAATTGAATGTAAGGTTTGTAAATCTCGTCGCCCCAAAGAGAATACGCTGCAATTTCGTTAAAGACGGACCACTCTTCAAAAGAATACCGCCGCATGATGGTTTTGACGTACCATTCCATGAATTTTTCAAAGTCCGCGTAGGCAATATCTCCACGAGTGACTTCTTGAGCAATATCTGGAGGAGTGTCCATAGAATCAAAAAGATGCAGCACCATGACGTCAAAATCGTGTGCATCGGCAAAGGCAACCAGTCGGTCAATGCCCTCAAGATTTAGCCGGCTGATATCTGGTTCTTCCCCATTTTTGACTTGCTCAATCATTTCCCGGATGAGCCGGCTGCGTTCCTTACCAAACAGATCTCCCCATTCGAAATCACCCGCACAGACCAAGCCATTTGCGTTATCAAGGATCATCTGTGTGTAGCGCGGGTCATCCAATTTCCAAGATAATGTTTGAGTCCAAAATTTCAAGTTGATGGCATCCGCCACGAAAGCGGGTGTCGCCTTACGCCATTCGTACGCCCCATTCTCTGGGTTCTGTATGGCTGCAAAGAAGGGTATATCGCCTTCCAAAACCTCGCCAGTTTGAGCGGGATCGGGATCGAAGTGAAATGTAGCAAATACAATTGGGCTCCCATCTCCATCCACCAAAGCGCTTCCATCAGTCCGATAGTTAAGGAAAGCAATACCCTGAACCACCTGGTCTGCGGTGATATTCATACCAACCGTCTGCATCGCTCGGACAAATTGGGGAATGGGCGCATCGGGTGTTGTCAGGTCAAACAATTCAGGGTTACTGTAGCGTGGGTCAGGTACGCTCAGACTGCCAGCTAGAATTGTTGGCACCGTTGTAGGGGTATTTGCAGGTATGGTGGTTGGAGTACTGAACTGCGTTGGCGAGCTGGTCGGTATGATATTATCTGAGGTTGAAGTCATGACAGCCACAGAGGGGATTGTTTTTGGCGTTACTGCGCAGCTTGCCAAGATCAAACACATCAATATGATTGAGATCAGAGACTGTTTCATTGTGCGTGGTTTCCTGATTTGTGAAGAATCATTGCCCAAGAAGCGCCTGCAAGACTGCGAAATATGCTGGCTTTGGCTCGAGCTGGTCATTGAACAAAGTGCCGTCGGAGTCTGGTCCAGCAACTTGATTAAGCCAGGAGAAATTATCTCCGATCGTAAAGAATGTGATGGATACCACGTTTTGAGAGTCCAGTGCGGCTCTAATTGCGTCCTTGTAAATCTGCGCCTGGATCAACATTCGCTTTGTGTGCGAATCTGCGCCTGCGGGCAGGCTTGCCGGATCGATTCCCACCAACTTAAGCTCCGCCTCCGATCCGGTAATATTTTGCATGTTCACGTCCATCTCAGTAATGTAAACCGGTACGCCGATCTGCCTGTAGGCGTTGAAGGTATTGAGCAGCTCATCGTAGGTTGGGATATGATCTTTAAAGCGTAAGAGGTGCATCTGGATGCCCATCGCATCCATAAAGCCTCCGTCGTGTAGCGTTTTAGCTAGATCTAAATTATGCTGGTAACTGCCCAAGTCCGGCGTTTCGTTTCCGCAATCGTTGTAAAGCAACGTTGCCTTTGGGTCCACCTGCCGGGCTACCTCAAACACTAATTTGGTGTAGTCTCCTAAGCTCTTCTGGAGAGGGTCGGGCTCCCACCCCCACTCGATCGGGTGGTATTCATTCAGGACAATCCAGATCGGGACCTTGTCGCCGTATCGCTGCATCATGGAGGTAATCCTGTTTCTAACGAATTCTCGCACCTGATCGGGGGAGAACAAGTCCTCATTGATGCCGTTTGTCAGCCATTCGGGGAACTGTTCATTGGCGATGAGCTGCCCTGCCATGACCGTTTGCCCGTGATCAAAGCCATACTGTATCTCGCGGTCGGGATAGGCATACCCGGCGTCGTTTTGGAATACCATATGACCTTGAGTCGGCTCAGTCAGCGCCCACGTCATGTCGTAGCTGACGAACTGCATGTTGAACTTTGCCGCCTTCTCCCGCACGCCGGGGAACAATGCATTGCCATAGTTAATACCTACGTTCATTCCCCATCTTAATGCGCCAATGTTGCCCGGGGTCGCTTCCTGCCAGGTCCATTGGTCTTGGGCGTTTTGGCCCGATATAAGAAGGGGGGTACCGGTGTTATTATCCATTACCACCGCGAAAGAACCATTAGCTCCCTGGATTATGCGAGATTCAACCGATACACTTTCCGCATCCAGCCCCAAGGCTTTGAGATATGGCGCTTCAATGGATTGTATAAGCGCTTGCTCAGGTTGGGTTGTTCGCACCCACTCTTCAAGATTCAGCGATACAGGAGTTGGAACCGCTGGGGGTTCGATACGAATGGTTGGATCAAAAATAATGATCGTTGTCGTAAGCGCATTGACAGGCTGTAGTTTGCTCTCTCCGGTTGCTGGGTCAGTGGATGCGGATAGGATTTCACCATCCACGACCATTTTCATTGGTAAGCCTTCCTCAACGCTCACCCACAATTCGGTCTGGCTGTGCAATTCGGTATCGCCTGACCGGGTTCTGCTGGCATAGCTGTAGATGAGAACATCTGCGCCTTCAAACTGATCCTGGCGTATAAACTCCCCGAGGCTGATAGTCTCCCCAATTGCCTGAGCGTCTGCTAGCCCGTCTCCTAAAAACGCAGAAGCGGGTATCTGAGTCTCTTCCCATTCCCCTGATGAGTTTGCGTACACTTTTTCCCCAATCACAATATATTCCACATTTTCGTCAGGGCTGATGATATGCTTTCGGTCGGGTGGGACAAACTCGATCACGTTCGTCTTGGTTTGGCCGTCACCTAATACAGTGACTGTTCCAGATTTGGTAAATAAAGTAGGCGCAGGCAGCATAGATGGCAGATGTGCCGAGGATTTGCTCGGCTACGCCATCAAGTCCGCCAAACGCAATCCGCGAGCCAGGTGATTCC
>WBZO01000843.1_pt1 | contig 55779 bp, 59 predicted proteins | sample 5204261 | NCBI WGS metagenome assembly WBZO01 (sample SAMN12412400, study PRJNA552823) | activated sludge metagenome | isolation source: activated sludge from anammox sidestream of wastewater treatment plant... | place: USA: North Carolina | collected 2017-09
GCGACATGTGCACGAGCCGGCTGCAGCGTAAGGAGGTGCCGGCCTGCGTGCGGCATTGCCAGTCGCGCTGCATGGAGTTCGGGACCGCCAAGGATCTCGCCACCTCCCTCCCGGATCGCCCCCGCGCCGCTCTCTTCACTCACCTCCCGGGGCGGTAAAGGCGAAGAAGCGGGTACAGCAATGGAGGTATTTACCAGCCTTACGAATTCCGGGCCGATCTCGGTTTATGTCGAGGACGGCAAGGTTGTGCGCATCCGGCCGCTGGCCGCCGACGAGAGCGATTTTCGTCCATGGACGATCGAGGCGGATGGCCGGCGATATTCGCCGCCCAAGAAGTTTACGGTTGCTCCCTACGTGCTCACCGAGCGCGACCGCCTCTATTCTGAAGACCGCATCCGCTATCCGCTCAAGCGGGTGAATTTCGATCCGAACGGCGCGCGAAATCCGGAAGAGCGCGGCAAGGCCGGTTACGAGCGTATCAGTTGGGACGAAGCCCTCGACATCGTCGCCGGCGAGATCAAGCGCGTGCAGGGTACCTACGGACCCGCGGCCGTGTCGGCCATGACCTCCTCGCATCACAACTGGGGTCTGGTCGGCTACAAGATCAGCGCCTTCGCGCGCTTCTTCAACATGATCGGCTACACCGCCGTGGTCGACAATCCCGATAGCTGGGAAGGCTGGCACTGGGGCGCGACGCATACCTGGGGGTTCTACTGGCGTCTCGGTATGCCCGAGCCCTACGACATGCTCGAGGATGCGCTCAAGCATACCGAAATGATCGTCTTCTGGTCGAACGATCCGGATACGACGCGCGGCGTCTATACCGGCTACGATTCGGCGATCTGGCGCCAGTGGTTGAAGGAGAAGGGGGTGACGATGGTCTTCATCGATCCCTTCCACAACTACACGGCCGCGGCCATGGGCGGAAAATGGCTCGCGCCGCGTCCGGGTACCGACACTGCGCTGGCCATGGCGATCGCGCATGTCTGGATCACCGAGCGGACCTACGATCAGCGCTATGTCGCCGAGCGGACCACGGGCTTTGAGGATTTCAAGGCTTACGTGCTCGGCCAGACCGATGGCGTGGCGAAGACACCGGCTTGGGCGGCGCTGGAGACCGGCATACCGGTGCGGACCATTGTTGCGCTCGCGCGCGAATGGGCGCGCAAGCGCACCATGCTCGCGGCCGGTGCGCGCGGCGGCGAGGGCGGCGCATGCCGCACCGCCTTCGGTACCGAATGGGCGCGCATGATGGTGCTGCTGCAGGCGATGCAGGGTTTGGGCAAGCCCGGCGTCGGCATCTGGGGCACAGCGATGGGCGGGCCGCGCGACAATTCGGTGTGGTTCCCGGCCTATGGCGATCCCGACGGCCGCATCGCGCACTCGAAGGTCGCGCGCGTGCGCCCGGAAAATCCCGTTACGCAGCGGCTGTACCGGCCGATCGTGCCGGACGCGATTCTGAATTCCAACATCAGCTGGCTCGGGGAGGGGTTCTGCAACCGCTCGCTCGATCAGCAATTCACGCCGTTCAGCTATCCGATGCCGGGTCATCCGGAAGTGAAGCTGTGGTACCGCTACGGCGGCTCGTTCATGGGGACGATGACCAATACGAGCAAATGGGTGCGCATGTATCAGAGCCCCAAGCTCGAATTCGTCGTCAACCAGGACTGCTGGTGGTCGTCGGAAACTGGCTATGCTGACATCATTTTGCCGGCCTGCACGCAGCTCGAACGCGACGATATCGGCGAATGGGGCGAGCCCGGCGGTCAAAGCAAGGGCGGCAGCTCAGGTTGCAATTTCCGCGTCGTGGTCCGCATGAAGAAATGCATCGATCCGTTGTGGGAATCGAAATCCGACTATCAGATTTTCTCGCTTCTCGCGCAGCGTCTCGGGCGTGAAGAGGACTATACCGAAGGAAATTCCGATATCGATTGGGCGCGGAAATTTTTTGAGATTTCCGATCTGCCGCAGCGCATCTCCTGGGAGGAATTCGAACGTAAGGGATATTACATCATCAATGTCCCCGAGGATTATCGTGCGACGCCGGCGTTGCGGTGGTACGCGGAGGGGAGGACCTGCGACACGCCCGACCCGAATAATCCGAAGCGGCTCACCGACAAGGGCCACGAGCTCGGGACGGACAGCGGTAAGATCGAATTCCTGTCGCAGAGCCTGAACCGTCGTGCACCCGACGACAACGAGCGTCCGCCGGTGCCGCACTATCTGCCGAGCTGGGAAGGCCACCGCACGGCGCAGGCGGCGAGATATCCGCTGCACCTGATCTCGCCGCATCCGCGCTTCAGCTTCCATACCCACTACGACAAGCATGCCGCCTGGCTCGACGACATCCCGGCGCATCGGGTGCAGAAGGACGGTTACGCCTGGTGGCCGGCACGCTTGCATCCAAGCGACGCGGCGGCGCGCGACATCCGCGACGGCGACATCGTGAAGCTGTTCAACGATCGTGGAACGGTTCTGTGTATCGCGGTCGTGACCGAGCGCGTGCGGCCCGGCGTCGTGCATTCCTATGCGTCCTCGGCCAAATACGATCCGTTGGAGCCGGGCAAGGCCGGTTCGCCGGACCGCGGCGGCTGTGTCGCAATCCTGTCACCAGACCGGATGCTTTCCAAGAATGTCGCCGGTATGGCTTCGAACTCGTGCCTGATCGACGTCGCCAAGTGGTTGTTAGGACGCGGGCCATGACTCAATACCGGATGTTGATCGATGTGAGCCGATGCATCGGCTGCTATAACTGCTATCTGGCCTGCCGGGACGAGCATGTCGGTCGCGATCACCGGCCGCTGTCGGCGCCTCAGCCGGAAAGCGGGCACAAATGGATGGCCATCCGCGAAGAGGAGCGGGGGACCTATCCCAAGGTGAAGATGGCGCATATTCCGGTTCCTTGCCAACAATGCGCCGAAGCGCCGTGCATCAAGGCCGCGAGCGACGGCGCCGTTTATCGTCGCGGCGACGGCATCGTCGTCATCGACCCGGACAAGGCCTCGGGCCAGCGCGCTCTTGTCGAGGCTTGTCCCTATGGCGCGATTTTCTGGAACGAGGCGCTGAGCGTTCCGCAGAAATGCACCTTCTGTGCGCACCTGCTCGACAGCGGATGGAAAGAGCCGCGTTGCGTCGAAGTGTGTCCCACGCAGGCGCTGGTGTTCGCAGATGCCGACGATCGCGGCAGCGCAGTGGTGAAACCGGACTCCGTCCGGAGCGCCGAAACATTGCATCCCGAATTCGGCATGAAGCCCTTGGTCGAATATATGAATTTGCCGAAGCCCTGTCTGGTCGGCGAAGTGAGTTTCGGCGACCAGGTGCAGGTCCCGGCGGAGGATATCAGCGTTTTCCTGCGGCGCGGCGATCACGTACGGATCGCGGTGACGGACTGCTTCGGCGATTTCGAATTCGATAACCTGGAAGCTGGTGCCGAATATCAGCTGAAGATCGAGCAGGTGGGTTACCGGGCGCACGAATTGCGTCTGCGGATGCAAACCGATCTCGATCTCGGCACGATTATCCTCGATCGATAACTTTTCCTATTACCGCGTGCGGCGTGGCGGCAACGTGATGCCGTGCGCCGCATGATGCGCTGCCGCCATCGCGCGGTATGGCGATTGCGCACATAACAAATTCTCATCGGGGCGGGCCTGTTATTGATTGGACGGAAAATTGGCCGTTTTCTAAATGTTTTTCGATGCCCTTCGCGTCTGTAAGTCGCGACTATTACGCAAGAATTCTGACAGAATTGAACCGATACAGGGCGGGTTCAATGAAGAAAGGGGGGAGTCGATATGACCAGGCATAAAACTCTTGCATGCTTGAGTGTCATTATCGCGCTGTTCGGGCTCGGTGCGCCCGCCAGCGCTCAGGAAATCAAGCTGACCTTTGCTGACCAGAATCCGCCTGCGGGCTGGGGGCCGACCAACGCCCTGCAGCCCTGGGTGAAGCAGATCGAGGCCGCCACGAAAGGGCGCGTCAAGATCGAGATCTTCCCGTCGCAGACCCTGGTCAAGGGTCCGGAGATGTGGAAGGCGGTGCGCTCCGGTATCGTCGACATGGGCTGGTGCTTCCATGGCTACTGGCCCGACCAGACTCCGCTTGCCGACGTGATCACGCTGCCGTCGCTGCCGTTCATGTCGGCGGAGAAGGGTAGTGAGGTGCTGTGGAAGCTCTATGAGAAGTTCCCCGCGATCCGGAAGGAATTTTCCGACGTCGTGCCGCTGACGTTGTGGAGCAGCCATCCGTACTTCATCCTGACATCCAAGAAGCAGGTGAAGACGCTCGACGATCTGAAGGGTCTGAAGATCCGCGTCACCGGTGGCCCGCCCACCGAGCAGATGAAAGCGCTTGGTGCGGTGCCGACTCCGATGCCGATGCCTGACGTCTATCAGGCTCTCGACAAGGGTGTGGTCGACGGTATGGGTGCGCCGTGGGAGGCTATCCTCAGCTTCCGCCTCTATGAGGTCGCCAAGTACTATACGCTGGTTCCGCTCTCCTCGGTTTACTTCTCCATTTGCGCCAACAAGCAGAAGTGGGAAAGCCTGCCGAAGGACGTCCGTGATCAGATCATGAGCGTCAGCGGCCTCAAGGGCGCCAAGCATTGGGGCAAGAACTTCTTCGATACGCCGGAACAGGCGGTGGTCGAAAAAGCCAAGGCGGGCAAGCATGAGATGATCCGCTACAACGTGCCCGCTGACGAAGTGCAGCGCTGGCGCAAGATCGGTGCCGAGCCGGTGTGGGAAGCCTGGGTGAAGAAGATGGAAGACAAGGGCCACAAGGAGGCTCGTGAAATCCTCAATACCACCCTCGAATTCCTAAAGTAATATGAGCATTGTCGCCGCCCGCCCTTCCGGCGGGCGGCGATGTCATATGACGGCGGCTCACATCATGCCTCGTATAATCAGCAACCTGCTTGCGCGCTGTGATGCGGTTCTCATCGGCGCAGCCGTGATCGCGACTGCGATCATGATGCTCCTGACCAGCGCCGATGCGATCGGGCGCTATCTGTTCAATTCTCCGATCATGGGGGCGTATGAGCTGACCGAGAAATATCTGATGGTGGCAGCCGTCTTTCTCGGCATGTCTTGCGCTTTTCGCGAGGGCATCTTCATCCGCGTGACATTTCTGGTGGAGCGCCTGCCGCGTCGCGCCAGGCTGATTTCGGATTTCGTTTCACACCTGATTACCATCATTTACAGCGCATTCATCGTGTACGCCGCCGGCGCGCAAGCGCTGCGTGCATTGTCCGACGAAACCACGCTCAGCACGGTGCCGGTGCCGCTTGCGCCGGCCTATTGCCTCGTGCCGATCGGCTTCGCGGCCCTTCTTGTAATGTTGCTGATCGACCTGCCGCGGGTGCGCACGGGCAATTCCCTGCTCTTCCGTGAAGAGGCCCCGACGGCATGATCCGTGGGCTTCCCGTCGCTTCCGTCAGATAAAGGATAGCTGACATGACGACCTGGCTACCGCCACTTGCGCTGGTTCTGGCGCTGCTTTTCGGCGTGCCGATCGCGGTCGCGCTTGCCGGTGCCGGCATGCTCGGCATCTTTCTCGTCACCGGAGACATCAATAAGGTCCTCGGCATCGTCAGCCTGGCGCCGTTCAGCGCGGTAGCCGACTATGCGCTGACCACGATCCCGATGTTCATCCTGATGGCGTATTTCTCGGCATCGAGCGGGCTCGCCCGCGATCTCTATGCCGCTGCCGCGAACTGGCTGTCGCATATTCGCGGCGGTCTTGCGATCGCGACCGTCTTTGCCTGCGGCATTTTCGGTGCGATGTCGGGGGCGAGCGTAGCTGCGGCATCCGTGATGTCAAAGATCGCCATGCCGGAAATGCGTCGCCACGGCTATTCCGACGAGCTTGGGGCCGGAGCCATCGGTATCGGTTCAACCCTCGATATACTGATTCCGCCCAGCATTGCCATGGTGATCTATGGCATCGCCACCCAGACGTCGATCGGTAAATTGCTGATCGCGGGCGTGGTGCCTGGTATCCTGGCCGGGGTGCTGCTCGCGGTCATGGTTTATCTGTGGGTCGTCTTCAGCCCGCAGCATGCCCCCACCACTTTTCGTACGCCGTCGGCGGAGCGCTGGGCGAGCCTCGCGCGGATCTGGCCAAGCCTGTTGCTGATCCTGTGCGTGCTCGTGCTGCTCTATACCGGCATCGCCACGCCGACCGAGGTCGGTGCGCTCGGAGCGCTGCTTGCCGCGATCATCGGTGCGGCATTCGGTCGGCTGACCGTAGCCGACGCTGTCCACGCACTGCGCCAGACCATTCGTACCTCGGCCATGATCTTCCTGATCCTGATCGGGGCCACGATTTTCGGCTACTACATGGCCTTGAGCCGGATTCCGCAGGAAATCGTGACTCTTGTCACTGAAATGGACCTCAACCGTTGGATCGTCATGATCGGAATAGTCGTCGCCTATTTCGTCATCAGCATGTTCATGGACGAGATTCCACTGTTGCTGCTGACGTTGCAACTGACCTTTCCGTTGATCACTTCACTCGGCTTCGATCCGGTCTGGTTCGGCGTCGTGTCGATGATGATGGTGGCGATGGGCCTGGTGTTCCCGCCAGTCGGCTTGATCGCCTTCGTGGTCAGCGCAACCGCGGGTGTCGACCTGGTCAAAGTCTACAAAGGCACCGGCGTCCTGATGTCCGCGCTCGTGATCACCACGATACTGCTGATGGTGTTTCCCGAAATCGCGCTGTGGCTTCCGGCCACCATGCGCTAGCGCTGCAGCTTGATTGGCGGGCCTGCTCGGCCGAATCCGGCTTGCGGGCGCATTCTTGATTTCTGTCAATGCTCTGGGCTGGAATCCGGCCCAGTTGACTTCAATGGCTCAATCTCGTCCCGTAACCGTCAGCGGCGCGCGCAATGCGCCGCCGTTTCTGGTGGATATTCCACGACGCCTGCTGTCGATTGTGCCGCTGGCCGTTCTTCAACCGGTGCTTGACCGCATTGCGTCACATGTCGCCCGGGCGCGGCCGCGGCTGTTCGCGCGTCTCGGGCCGCACACCGATAAACGCTATCTGATCGATCCTGTCGATCTGCCGTTTGTGCTCGTTCTGATTCCAAATTCGGCGCGGCCGTTCCTGAAAGCCTATCCGCGCAACGATAAGGTCGATTACGACGCCGGCATCGCCGGCCGGTTCATCAATCTGCTGACCATGATCGACGCATCGCTCGACGGCGACGCGCTGTTCTTCACGCGGGACCTGCGGGTGGTCGGAGACGTCGAAGCCGTCGTCGCGCTACGCAACGCGCTCGATGACTGCGACGGCAGCATTGTCGACACCATAACGGCTGCGTTCGGTCCGCTCGCCGGTCCCGCCGGATTGGCGTTGTCGGCCGTGCGCAGAATGACGGCCGGGCACCGGCCGATGTGAGGCCTGATGTGAGCGCGACTGAATTTCATCGACCGGAACTCGTCTGCCCGGCAGGCACGCCGGCCGCCGCCCGCGCTGCCGTCGATGCCGGCGCGGACGCCGTCTATTGCGGGTTGCAGAACGCGACCAATGCCCGCAACTTTCCGGGCCTCAACTTTACCGAAGAGGAAATCGCCGAGACCGTGGATTACGTGCATGGGCGCGGCGCAAAAATCCTTCTGGCGGTGAACACGTTTCCGCCGGCGGGGAAGTTCGATCTCTGGCGGGACGCGATCGATCTGGCCGTCCGCCGCGGCATTGATGCCGTCATCGTCGCCGATATCGGCGTGGCGTCCTATGCATCAAGCCGTTATCCGGCGCTGCGCGTGCACCTGTCCGTACAGGCCGGCGCGTCGTCGCCCGAGGCGATCCGCTTTTATTGCGAGGAGTTTGGCGTCAAACGCGTCGTGTTGCCGCGCATGCTTACCGTGTCGGAGATCGCCGACATCCATCGTCAGATTCCGTGCGAAATCGAAGCTTTCGTTTTCGGCAATATTGGCATGATGGCGGAGGGACGCTGCAGCCTGACCAATTACGCCACCGGCGTCTCCACCAACATGGACGGGATCTGCTCGGCCGCCGGCGACGTGCATTATGACGAGGACCGGGACGGTAACCTGACCGTCCGGCTCGGGAATTTTGTGCTCGACCGGTTCGGCTGCAATGAGAGCGCCGGCTATCCAACCATCTGCAAGGGCCGCTATTCGTGCGCGGCGCGCACTGAGCCCTATTACGCGTTCGAGGAGCCGGTCACGCTCAATCTGTCCGCGCTGCTGCCCGATTTGATGCGGGCGGGCGTCACCGCGCTCAAGATCGAAGGTCGCCAGCGCAGCCGCGCCTACGTGAAAGCGGTGGTCGCAGCGTTCCGCAAGGCGGTTGACGATATCGGATCCGGCAAGGAAGCCAAGCTGGCCGATCTCATCGCGCTGACGGAAGGCTATCGGGAAACCGAAGGCGCATTCCGCAGCAAGACATGGCGATAGCCAAGATATGGCGGTAGCAGAAACATGGCGATAGGGCAGGAGAAAGTCGAACTGACGCTGGGACCAGTCCTGTTCAACTGGCAACCCGAGCGCTGGCGCGATTTCTATTACCGGATCGCCGACGAGGCGCCGGTCGGCACGGTCTATCTCGGCGAGGCGATCTGCTCCAAGCGGGGACCGTTCTTCGATGCCCATTACGACACCGTGGTCGAGCGGCTAAGCGGCGCCGGCAAGACGGTGGCCTTCTCCACGCTTTCGGAAGTGATGCTGCGGCTCGACCGCCAGATGATCGAGCGCGTGTGCGCGTCCCCGGAACTGCTGGTTGAGGCTAATGACGTCTCGGCGCTGTTTTATCTGCGCGGGCGGCCGCATCATATCGGCCCATTTCTGAACGTCTATAACGAACAAGCCGCGCTCGCGCTCGTGCGGCGCGGTGCCCGCAACATATGCTTGCCGACCGAGATGCCGGCCGCGGCCGTGCACGAATTGTGCGCGGCGGTCCGCCCGCACATGGTGACCGTCGAGACGCAGGTTTTCGGCCGCATGTCGCTTGCGCTATCGGCACGCTGCTATCATGCGCGCGCGCACGGGCGCACTAAGGATAGCTGCCAGTTCGTATGCGAGAACGATCCCGACGGGCTCGACCTGAAGGCGCTGGACGGCCGCTCGTTCCTCACCATCAACGGCATCCAGACGCTCTCGTACGACTATCTCAACCTGATCCGCCAAGTGCCGGATTTGTGCGCCATGGGCGTGTCGCGGCTGCGCCTGTCGCCACACACCTGCGATATGGTCGCGGTGGCTTCGGCTTTCCGCGACGTGGCCGACGGGCGTATCGCGCCGGAAGAGGGGGGGCAGCGCCTTGACGCCCTCAAGCTTCCCGCGCCGTTCTCAAACGGGTTCTATTTCGGCAAGCCCGGCCACAGCCTCGTCAAGCCAGAATCTGCTCCTGCCCCGACGGCCTGAACGCGTTTTGCGTCAGTTCTCCGTCGCCGCGACCGCTTCGGCGTGGAAATCGCCGGCGAGCCCGCCGGTGCGCATGAGGTCGGGATAGGCGCGCCGGAAATCGGCCTGGATCTGTTCGAAGGGAACGTCCGCAAATGTCCCGCGATCGTTGAGATATTCCATGTGCCGCCGTCCGGCGCGGTCGAAGGCATGGAATAGCGAATCCGACGAGCCGTCGAATTCAAGCGGCTTGAGGCCAAGCTTGTCGCATAGCGCGAGATCGAACACCGGTGTCGCCTTGACCCAGCGGCCGCCGAGATAGAGGTCGGCATAGGAATGCCACAGGAACAGGTCGCTCTTCTGATGCGCATAAAGCCGCGGCGACGTCATGTGGTTCTTCACGTCGGCATAACCGACCCGCGCGGGAACGCCGATAACACGGGCGCTGGCGGCCAGCAGCGCCGCCTTGCCAATGCAGAAGCCGCGGCCGCGTTCGATGATTCCGCTCGCCCGATAGTTCTGCGGATCGGTAAGGTCGACATAGGGATCGTAAACGATGCCGTCGCGGATACGCTCGAAAAGGCGCAGCACGCGATCCAGATCGCTGTCCGCATTCGCGCTGACCTGGCGGGCGAATGCGATCACCTGCGGGGAATCGCTGTCGATGAAGCGGCCGGGCTGCAGGAACTCAGTCATCGTCATGACGAACCATCGGGTTGGCGGGCCGCGCCCCGCTGAGACTGCACGGACAGTCCGCAGCCTGATGCCGGCTGCGCCCTACCTCGTATCAAGGGCCGGCAAGGAGGGTCAACCGGGCGGTCGGAACGCTTTCGGCTCGGTTTCCATGCCAGGCGATCCGATCAGGTCGAGGCAGTAGGGAATTGCCGGGAATACCGCATCGAGACAGGTGCGGATCGATCCCGGACGGCCGGGCAGATTGACGATCAGCGTGCGGCCGCGAACGCCCGCGCACTGGCGCGACAGGATCGCGGTCGGCACCTGTTTGAGGCTTTCGCGCCGCATCAATTCGCCGAAGCCCGGCATCATGCGTGTACAGGCGGCTTCCGTCGCCTCCGGCGTGCAGTCGCGGCCGGCCGGCCCGGTTCCACCGGTGGTCAGGATCAGCGCGCAGCCCGCGCTGTCGGTAAGTTCGATCAGGACGTTGCGTACGTTCTCGGTGCCGTCGGGCGTCAGCCGATGCTCCGGCCGCCAGGGCGAGACGATCTTCTCGCGCATGTATTGCTCGATGGCGTCGCTGCCGATCGGCGAATAGACGCCGCTGCTTGCGCGATCGGAGACGGTCACGATGCCGATGATCAGGCCGGGGTTCTGGCTTTCCGGATTCAAACTTCTCGTCCGTCAGGTGTGCGTTGCAGTGCCCCGGGTGCGGCGTTGATGCTCGACGGCACGCAGGCACCACGCGTGCACGCGTTCAATATCCGGTTCGAGTGCGCTCGCCAACCCGCCATGGAAAATCTGCCACGCCTCGTCATAGGGCGGGCGTACCGCGGTGAGAACCGGAACGCCGGCTTCGATGGCGCGCGCAAAATTGGGGCGCAGACCGTGGCCCTCGGTTTCCGCGCGGCCGAATTTGTTGAGGATCAGCAGCTCAAGGTCATCCGAGAATCCCTGGTCGAGCAGGACGCCAACTTCGGCCAGCCGGCCGGAATCCAGCCGGCAGCCTTTGGCGAGTGGTCCAAGGCGCTGCGAAATATCGATACGCGTGCCGGAGGCAAGCTCCGTGAGCATCATGTCGGAACAGGCGCTGCCGGCTTCGGCCATGTTCGATTGCACGGTTCCGCCGACGCGCACGGCATCGGCGCGCAAGCGTGCGCCGACGGCATTCAGAAGCTCGTTGATCGGAAAACCGGGTTCGTAATGGATTGCGGCAATGTCGCTGGCGGCCATTGTGGTTATCGGAGTTGCGTTTGCTCTTTTGACATCCGCGTAACTGCCTCTCCCGTCAAGGGGAAAACCGGGTCGCGGTGCCCCGTCGTTCTTGCGTTTGGTCAATTTGGTGCAGGTCGCATTTTGATAAGCAAACAAAAAAATATCCAGAATTATCCGAAGAAAGCTCACGGATTAGGGAGTTAACGATGAGGAGAATCCATCAACTTGTCGCGGCGGCCGGCATTGGACTGCTGGCATTGACTGGCGCCGGACAAGAAGCCACCGCTCAGGTCAAGGTCGGCGCCGTGCTTTCGGTAACCGGTCCGGCCTCATTCCTCGGGGATCCCGAGAAAAAGACGCTGGAAATGTACGTCGACGCCATCAATGCCAAGGGCGGCGTCAACGGTCAGAAGGTTCAGCTTGTGATCTATGACGATGGCGGTGACGCCAACGCGGCGCGCACCTTTGCGACGCGGCTTGTCGAAGAAGACAAGGTCGTGGCCATGGTCGGCGGTACGACGACCGGCGCCACGCTTGCGATGATCCCGGTGTTCGAGGAAGCGCAGATTCCGTTCATCTCGCTCGCCGGCGCGATCCAGATCATTCAGCCGGTGCGCAAGTGGGTATTCAAGACCCCGCACACCGACAAGATGGCCTGCGAGAAAATCTTCGCCGACCTCAAGGCGCGCAAGATGACGACGATTGCGATGATCTCCGGCACCGACGCGTTCGGCAAGTCGATGCGCGACCAGTGTGTCGGCGTCGCGCCGTCGAGCGGGATCACCATCGCGCATGAAGAGACCTATGGTCCGCGTGATAGCGACATGACGCCGCAATTGACCAACATCCGCAACAAAGCGGGCGTACAGGCGGTGGTCAATCCGGGCTTCGGCCAGGGGCCCGCAATCGTGACGCGCAACTATCGCCAGCTCGGGATCACGGTGCCGCTCTATCAGAGCCACGGCGTTGCCTCGAAGCAGTTCATCGATCTCGCCGGTCCGGCGGCTGAAGGCGTACGTCTGCCGGCTGCGGCGCTGCTGGTGGCTGATAAGCTGCCCGACAGCGACCGGCAGAAGAAAGTCGTGGTCGATTATTCGCGCATTTATCGCGAAAAGACCGGCCAGCAGGTATCGACTTTCGGCGGTCACGCTTACGACGGCCTGATGATCCTGGTTGAGGCCATGCAGCGCGCCAAGAGCGCCGACAAGGTCAAGGTGCGTGACGAGATCGAGAAGACCAAGGGCTATGTCGGCACTGGCGGAATCGTCACCATGTCGCCGACCGATCACATGGGTCTCGACTTGTCCGCGTTCCGGATGCTCGAGATCAAGAAAGGCGACTGGACGTTGCTGAACTAAATCCCTCCTGCTCACGAACGAAACGGCGGCGCATGCGCCGCCGTTTCCAAGTGGACGACGTCGGATATCTGATCCATGGCCGAGTTCCTGCAATTCCTGTTTTCAGGGCTCACCGTCGGCGCCGTCTACGCGCTGGTGGCGCTCGGCTTTACGCTCATCTACAACGCGTCAGGCATCATTAATTTCGCCCAGGGCGAGTTCGTCATGCTTGGTGGCATGACGACCGTCTTCCTGGCGCTTGTCGGCGTCCCGCTGCCGCTTGCGGCCGTGGTGGCGGTTCTGGCTGCGGTTGCGGTGGGCTTGCTGCTGCATCGCTTCGCGATCGAGCCCGCGCGCGGGGCGGATACGGTCTCGCTGATCATGATCACGATTGGCGCCTCGATCTTTCTGCGCGGGGCGGCGCAGGTCGTGTTCGACAAGCGTTTTCACAGTCTGCCGCATCTTTTCGGCACCGATCCGTTGCGCATCGGCGGCGCCGCGATATTGCCGCAGAGTCTCGTCGTGCTTGCAGGCGCGACGGTGATCGTGGTCCTGCTGTGGATCTTCATCGACCGCACCCTGTTCGGCAAGGCGGTCATCGCGACCGCCGCGAACCGTCTGGCGGCACGGCTGGTCGGCATCAATACCGGCCATATGATCGGATTCTCGTTTGCCATCTCGGCGGCGATCGGCGCGCTCGCCGGCATCCTCGTCACGCCCATCACGCTGACGAGCTATGACGTCGGGACCCTGCTGGCCCTGAAGGGGTTTGCCGCAGCGATGCTCGGCGGCATGGGTTACGCGCTCGGCGCGGTAGTCGGCGGTCTTCTGCTCGGCCTGCTGGAAGCCTTCAGCGCCGGCTATCTGTCCTCCAAGTACAAGGATGTTGTCGCGTTCCTTGTCATCCTCGCGGTCTTCTTTGTGATGCCGCAGGGGCTGCTTGGACGTGCCAAGGTCGAGCGGGTGTAGGGATGCCCCGCTTGATCGACAGCCGCTATACGCCGCTGATTGCGGTTGCGCTCATTGCGCTGTTGCTGCCGCTGATATTTCCCTCACCCTATTATTATCGCATCGGGGCGCTGGTCTTCATCTTTGCGCTCGCGGTGATCGGTCTCAACCTGCTGATGGGCTTTGCCGGACAGGTCAGCCTCGGGCATGCCGGATTTCTCGGTATCGGCGCTTATGCAGTCGCCGTCGGTCCGACCCATCTCGGACTGCCGTCCTGGTTCTGCATCTTTGCGGGCGCGGGCGCCTCGGCCTTGGTCGCCTATGCTGTAGGCCAGCCGATCCTGCGCCTGAAGGGACATTATCTTGCGGTCGCAACACTCGGTTTCGGGATCGTCATCTCGATCGTGCTGACCAACGAGGCCGGATGGACGGGCGGCCCCGATGGCATGTCGGTGCAGCGGCTCGTGCTGTTCGGCTGGCCGATGCACGGCTCGAAAATCTGGTATTGGATCGGTGCTGGAACGCTGCTCGTCGGCGTCGCGCTTGCGCTCAACCTGATCGACAGTCCGAGCGGCCGTGCGTTGCAGGCTATCCATGACAGCGAGGTGGCCGCGCAGGTGCTCGGGGTCCGGGTGGCGCGCAAGAAGCTCAGCGTGTTCGTGATCTCGGCGGTCTATGCTTCCGTTGCCGGATCGTATCTGGCGCTGCTGAACGGGCACGTCACGCCCGATCTCGCCGGTTTTATGCGTTCGATCGAGCTGGTCGCGATGGTGGTTCTTGGCGGTATGGGTTCGGTGTTCGGTTCGCTCGTCGGCGCCGCCGTGCTTGTGGTGCTGCCGCAGGCGCTCACCAGCTTTCACGACTACGAACATATGATGCTCGGCTTGATCGTGATGGGTTTCATGATTCTGCTGCGGCGGGGCATTGTTCCCGCGCTCGGCGCCGCATTGACGGGGCGTGCGTTGTGAGCGTCCTGCAGATCGAGCGGCTTTCGATCGCCTTTGGCGGCGTACGGGCGATCGACGACGTCAACCTGACGGTGCCGAAGGGTTGCGTGTTTTCCATTATCGGTCCGAATGGTGCGGGCAAGACGACGTTGTTCAACCTGATCTCCGGCGTTTACCGGCCGACGCAGGGACAGGTGCTGCTGGATGGCACCGACGTCAGCGGTTTCGCGCCGGACCGCCTCGCGCGGCGCGGCTTGTCGCGGACCTTCCAGAATCTGCAGATTTTCTTCCGCCTGAGTGCGCTTGAGAATGTGATGGTCGGCCGCAACCGGCACGAGACCACGAACGTCATCCAGGACTTGCTGCGTCTGCCGTCGGTTTGGCGCCAGAACCGCGCGACGCGCGAGGCGGCGATGGCGGCGCTGGCGCGGGTCGGGCTTGCGGCGGATGCCGACAAGTCGGCCGCGTCGTTGCCCTATGGCGCGATGAAACGGCTTGAGATCGCGCGCGCGCTCGCCAGCGAGCCGCAGGTGCTCCTGCTCGACGAACCGGCAGCGGGCTGCAATCCGGTCGAGACAGAGGAACTTGACGATATCATCCGTGCAATCGTCGACGACGGGGTTACGGTCGTGCTGGTCGAGCACGACATGCGCCTCGTCATGAACATTTCAGACAGGATCCACGTGCTCGCGAACGGCCGAACCCTGACCGAAGGCACCGCCGCCGAAGTGCGTGCGAACCCGGCGGTGGTGGAAGCCTATCTTGGAACGCACAACGCACGGGGTCGCGCCGTTGCTTGAGATCGAGAACCTGATCAGCGGCTACGGGCGCATCGAGGCGCTGCACGGCGTCTCGATGAACATCAAGCCCGGTGAGATCGTAAGCCTCGTCGGCGCCAATGGCGCCGGCAAGACGACCCTGCTGCGCGCCATCAGCGGCGTGCAGTCGGTCTCCGCGGGGACGATCCGTTTCGAAGGGCAAGCCATCGACCGTTTGCCCGCGCATGCGCGAGTGCCGCTCGGCATCGCGCAGGTTCCGGAGGGCCGCCAATTGTTCGCGCCCTTGACCGCGACCGACAATCTCATGCTCGGCGCCTGGTGGCGCCGCGCGGACGATCTGTCGGCAGAGCTCGCGCGCGTCCACGAGTTGTTTCCGATGTTGCGTCCGCTTAGCCGCTCGACCGCGGGCATGCTGTCCGGCGGCCAACAGCAGATGCTGGCCATCGGCCGCGCATTGATGTCCAAGCCGCGGCTTCTTCTGCTCGACGAGCCGTCGCTCGGACTTGCGCCGATCCTCGTCGACCAGATCCTCGATGCGATCGTGCGTCTCAAGAGCGAGGGTGTGACCGTTCTCCTGATTGAGCAGAACGCGCGCGCCGCGCTCGCGATCGCCGATCGTGCCTATGTGCTGGAGACTGGTCGCATCACTGCGTCGGGGACGGCTTCCGAGATCGCCTCCGACGAGCGGGTACAGCGCGCCTATCTCGGCATCTAGGACGAATAACAACCTTGACTCTGGTCAATTCACCGATGGGGTCCGGCGAATAGGCTGAATGCAATTATTGATCCTTCGGAGAGTCCGATGAAAGAAAGTCTTCAGCCGGGCGTTTCCATGACCGCGCAGATCGTCGTCGACAAGGAGCGCACGATCGGTTTCATGGGCGAGGAAGGCCGCGTCTATGCCACGCCGTTCTTCGTCCGCGATATCGAGCAGACCTGTCGCAACCTTCTGCTCCCGCATTCGAGTCCCGGCGAGGATTCGGTCGGCATGGAATTGTCGGTGCGTCACACCGCCCCGAGCCTGCCCGGAATGAAAGTCGAGGTCACCGCCACCGTCGCGGCGGTCGACGGACGCAAGGTCACGTTCAACATCACCGCGCACGACGATGTCGAGCCGATCGGAACGGCGACGCATACGCGCTTTGTCGTCGACGTTGCCAAGACCATCGAGCGCCTGAAGGCCAAGGCCGCCAAGCGCTCCGGTGGCTCGGTCGGCTGATCTCGAGCGCGCCATGTTGCCGAGCGACCAGGACGGCGGATGCTGGAATTGCGGCCGGCATGCGCGGCCTGTGCGTTGCGCTTTTAATCATCGGGCCTGCCTCCCGCAATCGGAAGGCGCGCTCACACTGGTTTTCTCGCGCCGCGCCGGCCTTGCAAGCGGCACGGCAAATGCCGTCGGGCCGCTGGCCGTATCGTGAAGCGTTATGTCCGCACCATGCTTCGGCGTTCGATGAAAGACGATCTCCTGGAGATGCAGCCATGACCGCCCATGCAGTCGCAAAGAGCTTCGGTGACAATATGTTCGAGCCGCGCGTCGAGACGATGCCGCGGGAGGCGTTGCGCGCCTTGCAGACCGAGCGCCTGAGCAACGTGCTCCAACATGCCTACGAGCGCGTCGCTCACTATCGCAAGGCGTTCGATACGGCCGGCATCAAGCCGTCGGATTTTCGCACGCTGTCGGACATTTCCCGCTTCCCGTTCACGCTGAAGACCGACCTGCGCGACAATTATCCCTTCGGCCTGTTTGCCCTGCCGCGCGAGCAGCTCATCCGGCTGCACGCTTCCTCTGGCACGACCGGCAAGCCGACGGTGGTCGGCTATTCGCAGGGCGATCTCGACCGCTGGGCCGGCCTAATGGCGCGCTCGCTCGCCTGCGGCGGCGCGCGCCCGGGTGACGTGGTTCATAATGCCTATGGCTACGGCCTGTTCACCGGCGGTCTCGGCGCGCATTATGGCGCCGAGCGGCTGGGCTGCACCGTCGTTCCCGTGTCCGGCGGCGGCACCGAGCGCCAAGTTGCGCTGATGCAGGATTTCGGTGCGAACGTCCTGTGCGCGACGCCCTCGTATGCGCTCAACATCGCCGAGGTCGCCGAGGCGATGGGGGCGGACCTCCCGAAATCGCCGCTGCGACTCGGTATGTTTGGTGCGGAACCCTGGAGCAGCGGCATGCGCCGCGACATTGAGCGGCGGCTCGGCATCCAGGCCATCGACATCTATGGCTTGTCGGAAATCATGGGGCCGGGCGTCGCCTGCGAATGCTGTGAGACGCAGAACGGGCTGCACGGATGGGAAGACCATTTCCTGTTCGAAATCGTCGACCCGAAGACACTGCAGCCGCTGCCGATGGGGGAGAGCGGCGAGCTGGTCATCACGACGCTGACCAAGGAAGCGCTGCCGATGATCCGTTACCGGACGCGCGACATCACGAGCCTGAGCGACGAGCCCTGCCGCTGCGGGCGCACCCATGTGCGGATCATGCGGGTCACCGGCCGCGACGACGACATGCTGATCATCCGCGGCGTGAACGTCTATCCGTCGCAGGTCGAGTCCGTCCTGGTCGGATTCCCCGGGGTGTCGCCGCATTACCAGATCGTGCTGACCCGGGAAGGGGCGCTCGACACCATGACCGTGGAGGTCGAGCGGACACCCGACACGAGTGGAGCGGAAGCCGATGTCGCCCGCAAGGCCGCCGAAGTCCGCCACCATATCAAGTCGCTGATCGGGGTGACCTGCAAGGTGGCCGTCCGCGCACCGGGAGAAGTTCCGCGCTCGCAGGGTAAGGCGGTGCGGGTGAAGGACCTGCGCAACAAGAACGATTGAGTGCGTTTCGGCACTCGAACGACGGTTGGCGCTACGCCCGCGGCAACCCGGCTCAGCCGCGCGATCAGTCGGCGTCATTCCGGCGCCATGACGCACCGATAAATGAAAGAAGCGCAATCCGGTTCTATCCGACCGGACCGCGTTCTATCATGTTTTCGACAAGCTGAGAATATTACTGGGAGGCGGGCGGATCGTTGTCGCGCGCCCACGTGCTGGCCGGTGCGGGGTATTTCCGCAGCAGGCGGTGCACCAGATTGACGTGTTCGGCTTCTTCTTCGACGAACTCGGCCGCCATCGTCTTGATCTTGTCGTCCTTGGCGGTCTTGACGATATCTTCGAAGAAGGCGAGCGCGCGCTTTTCGCCGGCGAGCGCCATCTGCAGGGCGTGCCATGGCGTCATCATATAATGTGCGGTGCCCAGATCCGCTTCCTCGGGGCTATCGCCGCGCTGCCAGCCGCCGATGCGCTGGGCGTGAGCGACGACATCGATATCGCCGGCTTGGCGGCGGATTTCCTCCGCATGCAGCCCTTCGGCGCGGGCAAGGTCGCGGAAGACCTTCACCAGTTCCTGGTTGTTGTGGGTTTCCATCTGTTCGGCGAGCATTTCGTAGCGCGTGACGGCATCGGCCTCGATGCGGTAGGCAGCCGCGAAAAGGTCGGTAAGCGTGTCGATCCGGGGGCCTTGCTTCTTCATTGTTCGAACTCGCGCTCGAGCTCGGCGAGATCGACCCCCTGCGTCCCGAATTCGGGGCTATAGGGCCGGCGGTCGCCGCGATACAGGATGCCGATATTGAAGCCGTCGTCGGTCATAATGCGCCGGGCGGCGCGGGCGGGATCATTGGTCGTCGCCACCGGAGCCGGGTGGATGAGGTTCTTCCATTCCTTCTCGTCCGGACGGAATGTGACGCATGGGCTGAGAATCTCCACGAAGGAGAAACCCGGATGCTTGATCGCTTCGGCCAGGATATCGGCCGTCTCGTTCGGCTCGCCCGAGAAGCAGCGTGCGATGAAATTGGCGCCGGAAGCGAGTGCGATCACCAGCGGATGGAAGGGGCTGACGCCGGTGCCGCCCGGCGACAGGGCGGTGTCGAAATCCGGCTCCGTCGTCGGCGACGGCTGGCCCTTGGTCATGCCGTAGACGCGATTGTCCATGACGACATAGGTCATGTCGATATTGCGCCGGCAGGCATGCAGGAAGTGGTTGCCGCCGATCGAATAGCCGTCGCCGTCGCCGCTCGCGACGATCACGGTCAGATCCGGGCGCGTCACTTTCAGTCCGGCCCCGACCGCGAGCGAGCGGCCGTGGACGCCGTGGAAGCCGTAGCAATTGGTGTAGGCGGGGATACGCGAGGAGCAACCGATGCCGGAAATGACGGCGATCTGCTCCGGCGGCAATCCGAGCTGGGCGAATGCACGGGTGAACGACATCAGGACGTGATAGTCGCCGCAGCCCGGACACCAGATCGGCTTGACTGCCGACTTGTAGTCCGCCGGCTTGCAGCTCTGCTGAAGGTTGATCACCGACATCACGTCCTCCAATTTTTCAGTGCCGCGTGAATTTCTCCCGGCTTGATCGGGAGCGGGCCCGGCCTGTTGAGTACGCGCACCTCGCCCGGCAGATCGTAATGAGCGCGCAGATAACGGTAGAACTGGCCGCCGTGCGTCTGCTCGACGATCAGGATCCGCGACTTGCCTTTCACGGCGGCGGCAAACTGTTCGGGCAGGATCGGGGAAAGAAGGCGGGGAGAGATCAGCGTGGCATTGATACCGTCGCCCGCTGCGCGGCCGATGGCTTCACGCACAGCGCCCGTCAGCGAACCCCAGGTGATGACGGCAATGTCGCCGTCGCCTTCGATCGTTGCCCAGTGAACGCCATAGGCAAACCGCTCGAGCTTGTCGCGGCGCTTGTCGAGTTGGGCCTGATGATCGCCCGAAGAACTGGTCGGAATGCCTTGTTCGGTATGGGTCAGGCCGTCGGCGGTGTACTGGCCGCCCGGAGCACCGGGCAGGGCCATCGGCGAGACGCCGTTTGCCACGAGCGCGTAGCGCTTGTAGGTCTCGGCGAATTCGGTCTGGCGGGCCCGTTGTCCGATGAAGGCGACCTCGGCCGGCCGCTCGATGGCGGCGCGCGTCTGGCCCACGAACTGGTCAGACAGCACGATGGCCGGAGCCTGCAGGGTTTCAGCGAGGTAGGTCGCCCACTGCGTGGTGAAGAGACAGTCGGGGACCGATTGTGGGGCGAGCACGAGGTGGGGAGCGTCGCCGTGCAATCCGTAGAACGCGATATTGAGATCGGCCTGCTCGGATTTGGTCGGAATGCCAGTCGAGGGGCCGCCGCGCATCACGTCGACCACGACGATCGGGATTTCGGCCGCGGTGGCCAGTCCGAGAGCCTCGATCATGAGCGACAGGCCGGGACCTGACGTTGCCGTCAGCGATGGCGTTCCGCCGAATGAGGCGCCGATGATCATGTTGATGGCCGCCAGTTCGTCTTCCGCCTGCAGCAGGGTGCCGCCGACTTTCGGCAAGGCGGGCGCGAGCCATTCCAGGATTTCGGTCGCCGGGGTGATCGGGTAGGCCGCGGCGAAGCGGATACCGCCGCGGATCGCGCCGAGCGCAGTGGTCTCATTGCCGGAGGCCAGCCAGCGGCGGCCGGTCTTGACGCTCGGGGGCGGCAGGCGATGGCTGAGTTCGAGGCCGGCGGCGGCCGCGTATCCGGCCTTGAGGGCCGCGCGGCTGGAATCGATCGCCATTTGTCCTTTTCCGGCAAATTGCTTTTCGATTAGGCGATCAATCATCTCCTCGGCGATGCCCATCAGGCGGCCGGCAATGCCGAGCGCGATCATGTTGGGTCGTCCGTCCGGGATCGCCTTCGCCATCTCCTTCATCGGAATATCGAGGATCTTGGCGCCGGATTTGACGAAACTCTCCGGCCGGTCGCCGCCGCGCGGGTCGCCGATGACGAGGCTGTTCGGGCCAAGCGGAATTTCGGCGCCGAAACGGTGCGCGTTGAGCCAGTCAATACCGACCAGAAGTTCGAACTGGTCGGGCATGCATTCAATCGGCTCGTTGGACAGGCGGATCAAAGCCGCGGCTTCACCGCCGCGGATCTGCGGGCCGACGGTGCGGGTCAACAGGCCCTGCCAGCCGGAGGCGCTGGCGGCTTCGAGGATGAGATTTCCGACCGTCAGAGCTCCGGCACCCCCGCTGCCGGCGATCGCGACGGAAAGGCTCGTTTTCTGGCTCATCGCAGACCTCCCCAGAGACCTGATCCTTTGCGCTTCGCGGGTGAAGCGGACCGGTTCATGTTAAAATACGCATTTAAGTACCAGTTTACGGCAATAAAGCCCCATCATTCTTGTCTTAAATCAAGGAATGAAAACTGCGCGCCGGCAATCTTTATAAAAATAATTGGTCGAAACGACCGTGGGAACGTCGCAAGAAAACGTCAAGACATCCCATTATCGAGGAACGCCGAGAAGCGCCATGTCTCAAGTCCCCGTCCGCTGGCTCATGACTGGTAAAAGCGAGCCGCTGGTGCAGGCCGGCTTCGAGTTCGGTCCGCTGAAAGACGACGAGGTCGTCGTCGAGATTGCCGGCTGCGGCGTTTGCCACACCGACCTTGGCTATTTCTACGACGGGGTGCGCACCAATCACGCGCTGCCTTTGGCGCTCGGACACGAGATCAGCGGTCGTGTCGTCGAAGCTGCACCCGACGCCTTCTACTGGATCGACAAGGCTGTGATCGTGCCGGCGGTGATTCCGTGCGGGACGTGCGAAGCCTGCCGGCGCGGCAAGTATACGATCTGCCCGAATCAGAAAATGCCGGGCAATGACATTCACGGCGGCTTCGCCTCGCATATCGTCGTGCCTGCGCGCGGACTGTGCCCGGTCGATGAAACGCGGCTGGCGGCGGCCGGCATGGAGCTCGCCGATCTTTCAGTGATCGCCGACGCGGTCACGACCCCCTATCAGGCGGTGGTGCAGGCCGGTGTCACCGCCGGCGATTTCGTGGTCGTCAACGGCGTCGGCGGTGTCGGCGGCTACGCCGTGCAGATCGCCAATGCGCTTGGCGCGACCGTGGTCGGCGTCGACGTCAATCCCGACAAGCTCGCGGCGATTGCCAATTACGGCGCGGCGCTGACCATCAATGCGAAGGGCATGTCGGCGCGCGACATTAAGGTGAAGGTCGCGGGCTTCGCCAAGGAACGCGGTCTGCGTCAGACCGAGTGGATCATCTTCGAGTGCTCCGGGACCCGCGCCGGGCAGGAGACGGCATTTTCGCTCCTCAATCATGGCGCAACTCTCGGCGTCGTCGGCTTCACGATGGACAAGTGTGAAGTGAGGCTGTCGAACCTGATGGCGTTCCATGCGCGCGCGATCGGCAACTGGGGTTGCCCGCCGTCGCTCTATCCGGAAGCGCTGGAGCTGGTCCTGAGCGGTCGCGTCAAGGTGGCACCTTTTGTCGAAAAGCATCCGTTGCGCGAGATCAACCGCATCTTCGAGGCGGCCCATTCCGGCGCGTTGAAGCGCCGGGCGATTCTTGTTCCCAATGCATGAGGCAAACCATGAGCGTTGAAACCGTCCGTCGCGCCTCCGGCGGCGACCATAAAGCGAAAAATCATGAACTGGTTTCCGCGCAGGTGCGCGAGGATCTGGCACGGGGCATGGTCGTTTACGAGAAGCGTCCTGTGCGCGACACCGCGGGCCAGCCGGTCAAGGGGCTCTACAACGCCTGGATCATTCTGAACAATCCGACGCAATTCAATTCCTACACGACCGAGATGGTCAAGGCGGTCATTCTCGCGTTCCGCGAGGCCAGTGCTGCGCGCGATGTCGTGGCGGTCGTGTTCACCGGCGTCGGCGACAAGGCATTCTGCACTGGCGGCAACACCAAGGAATATGCCGAATATTACGCGGGCAATCCGCAAGAATACCGCGGCTACATGCGGCTGTTCAACGACATGGTCTCCGCGATCCTGGCTTGCGACAAGCCGGTCATTTGCCGCGTCAACGGCATGCGGATCGGCGGCGGTCAGGAAATCGGCATGGCCTGCGATTTCTCCATCGCGCAGGACCTCGTCCGTTTCGGTCAGGCCGGTCCGAAGCATGGCTCGGCGCCGATCGGCGGCGCGACCGATTTCCTCCCGATTATGATCGGCGCCGAACGCGCAATGGCGGCCTGCGTGATGTGTGAGCCGTTCTCCGCGCACGAAGCCTATTTCATGGGGATGATCACCGACGTCGTTCCGGCGCTCAAAGTCGATGGCCGTTTTGTCGCCAATCCGCTCATCGAGACGCAGCGCATGACCGACGAGTACGGCCGCATTGCTTTTGGCAAATCGAAGTCCGGCAATGATCTCAAGGCCGGTCAGGACCTGATGAAGCGCGGCACGGTCGACCTCAGCCTTCTCGACGAGAAGGTGGAGTCCTTGTGCAGCAAGCTGCTCTATACCTTCCCCGATTGCACGACCAAGACGATCGAGGAACTGCGCAAGCCCAAGATCGACGCCTGGAATCGCAACAAGGAAAATTCGCGCGCCTGGCTCGCGCTCAACATGATGACGGAAGCGCGCGCGGGCTTCCGCGCCTTCAACGAGGGCACGCGCGAGACCGGTCGCGAGATCGATTTTGTGGCCCTGCGCCATGCGCTGGCTGCCAATACGCCCTGGAGCGACGAACTGACCGAAAGCGTGATGCCGGGTGCCGGCTCGCAAGCGGCTCGCGCCGGCAACGGCGCGCGCGGCGCGAGGTAGTCGGGATGACGAGCCCGCTCAAAGCATGGTTCGAGGCGGATGGGCGGCTGCTGCGGCTGCGGCTCAATCGCCCGAAAGCCAATCTGATCGATGCCGCGATGATCGCCGCACTCGATCGCAGCCTTGCGGAACATCTCGACAATCCGCTTTTGGCTGCGGTCCTGCTCGATCCCGAAGGTCCTCATTTCAGCTTCGGCGCCAGCGTCGAGGAGCATCGCGCCGACCAGTGCGCGAAGATGCTCGCGCAACTTCACCGTCTCATTCTGCGCATGGTCGAGTCGCCGGTGCCGATCCTCGTCGCGGTGCACGGCCAGTGCCTGGGCGGCGGACTGGAAGTGGCGCTCGCCGGACACTTTATATTTGCGGCGCCCGATGCCGTGCTCGGCCAGCCTGAGATGAAGCTCGGCGTGTTCGCGCCGGCGGCGTCCTGCCTGCTTCCCGAATTGATCGGCCCGATGCGCTCCCTCGACCTTCTATTGTCTGGTCGCAGCATCAGCGGCACGCAGGCCGCCGAGATGGGGCTTTGCATCAGCGGGCCTGATCCGGCCGCGGCCGCTTTGACTTATTTCCAGGAGCACCTTGTTTCCAAGAGTGCAAGTTCGCTGCGTCATGCCGTGAAGGCCGCGCGCGGTGATTTTTGCGCACGCGTGCGCAGCAAGCTCGCATCGGTCGAGCAGCGCTACCTCGACGAACTGATGCGGACGCATGACGCCGTCGAGGGTATCGAAGCTTTCATTGCCAAGAGGGCGGTCCAATGGATGCATCACTGAACCGGACAAGCACTGCGGGCGTCGTCGCCCGGGCACAGGAATTGTTCGATGATCTGTCTTTCACCGCGGCGCGCGAGTGGAAGGCGGCGAAGCCGGGCCGCAAGGTTGTCGGCTATCTGCCGATCTATGTGCCGCGCGAAATCATCCATGCGGCAGACATGCTGGCGCTTGGCATCGTTGGCGGCGGCGACCAGCTCGAAGTGATTCACGGCGACGCCTATTATCAGAGCTATATCTGCCGCATTCCGCGCTCGACCATCGAGCTCGGCGTTTCGGGACGCCTCGATTTCGTGGACGGCATGCTGTTCCCGTCGATCTGCGACGTCATCCGCAACCTGTCGGGTATGTGGAAGATGATGTTCCCGGGCGTCTATTCGCGCTATTTCGATGTACCGCAGAACTATCGCGACGATGTCGGCGGCAATTACTATGTCAACGAACTCGCGGAGCTGCGGCACGATCTCGGCGAACTTCGTGGTGCGCCGATCACCGACGACGAATTGCGCGCCTCGATTGCGCTCTACAATGAAAATCGCCGGCTGGTCCGCGAGCTCTATGCATTCCGCGCCCAGAAGCCCTGGCAGGCCCCGGCCGCCGAAGTCTATCTCGTGCTGCGTGCCGGCCTCGTGCTGCCGGTGGAAGAACACTCGACCTTGCTGCGGGAGTATCTCGCGGCGGCACAGGCCGAAGAGCGGCCGATGCGCGATAATTGCAAGATCGTGCTCACCGGTTCGTTCTGCGAGCAGCCACCGCTGAACCTGATCAAGTCGCTAGAGCTTTCCGGTTGCTACGTCGTTGACGACGATCTTCTGCTCGTCACGCGCTGGCTGACCGCGGACGTCCCCGTGGAGGGCGATCCGCTGCAGAATCTGGCGAGCTCGTTCCTGCATCATTCGGAATCGACGGCGGCGAAATACGAGCCGGATGAGAAAGAGAAGGGGCAGCACCTGGTGCGCGCGGTCAACCGCTCGGGGGCCGAGGGCGTGATCTTCGCAGCGCCGAGTTTCTGCGATCCGGCCCTGCTCGACCGTCCGATGCTTCAGCATGTGCTGAAGGATGCCGGGATCCCGTTCATCGCATTCAAGTACGCCGAAAACTCAGGACAGATGCAGCCGATACGCGAACAGGCAGGCACCTTTGCCGATTCGATCAAGCTATGGAGCGGAGCATGAGCACGGTCATCAATACCCCGAAGGCTGCAGCCAAAGAGGTGCTCAAAGACGCCTCGATGGTGAAGCAGAAAGAAATGATGGCCGCGCACTACGACCGGCTGACCAATGCGCCCAAGACCGGTGCAAAGGTAGCGGCCACGTTCGTGCCCGGCAATCTCAACGAACTGCTCATGTGTTTCGACCTCGTCAACAATCTGCCCGAGGTCAATGCCATCCAGAACGGGCTGCGCCGCACGAGCGGCGGCTTCGTCCTTGAGGCCGAGAAGGTCGGGCACTCCGAGGACGTTTGCACCTATGTGAAATCCGACATCGGGATGATGGCGAAGGGCAACCTCGCGCCAAACGGGGAGAAATTCCCCAATCCGGACGTGCTGCTCCTGTCCTATACCGGCTGCTTCACGTTCATGAAGTGGTTCGAACTTCTGCGTGAGCAGTACAAGTGCGAAACGATCATGTTGCACACGCCCTATATGGGCGACGGCAAGATCACGCCGAACATGGTCGAGTACATGGTCAAGCAGCTCAAGGAAGAGGTGATCCCGAAACTCGAGCGGGTCTCGGGTGTCAAGTTTGACATCGACCGGCTGCGTGAATACCTGAAGAAATCGGTGAAGGCGGAAGATGATCTGGTCTGGGTGCTGCAGAGCGCCAAGAACAAGCCGTCTCCGATCGATGCCTATTTCGGTGGCATCTATTATATCGGGCCGATCTTCGGCGCTTTCCGCGGCACTGACGACGCGATCGAATACTACAAGTTCCTGCGCGAGGAAGTGGCCGAGCGGCTTGCCGAAGGCAAGGGCCCGGTGACGCCGGACGGCGACATGGGCAAGGAAAAGTATCGCCTCGTCGTAGAAGGACCGCCGAACTACACGAACTTCCGGCAGTTCTGGAAGATGTTCTACGACGAAGGCGCTGTCGTGGTCGCGTCGAGCTACACCAAGGTCGGCGGTACCTACGATTTCGGCTTCCGTCACAATCCGGACAAGCCGCTCGAGACGCTCGCCGAATACTGCCTTGGCGTTTACACCAATCGCAGCCTGCCGATGCGTATCGAAATGCTGTCCAATTATGTGAAGGACTACGAAGCAGACGGGCTGCTGATCAACTCGATCAAGAGCTGCAACAGCTTCTCCGCCGGCCAGCTCCTGATCATGCGTGAAGTCGAAAAGCGCACGGGCAGGCCGGCCGCTTTCGTGGAGTCCGATCTGGTCGACCCGCGCTACTTCTCCGCGGCGAACATCAAGAACCGTCTCGAGAGCTATCTCCAGATGATCGAGCAGAAGCGCGCCAGCGGGCGTGCGGCGGCTTAAGGGGGCAGGCGATGAAGACTTTTGTCGGTATCGACCTCGGTTCGACCACGACCAAAGCGGTCCTGCTCGACGAGAACAGCGAAGTGATCGGGCGCGGGATCACGAATTCGCGCTCGAACTACAGCACGGCGGCGCGCGTGGCAAGCCAGGAGGCGCGCGTTGACGGCCGCTTCACGCTCTTCCGCCGCGCTCTGGCTGGTGCCTCCGGCCTTGCCGGTGATCTCGATGAGTTCCTGGCGGCGCTCGAGCGTGCGTTCCGTCTGGAACAGTTCGTCGAGCAGCTCGCGGACCTCGAGCAGACCTGCCTTGGTCATATCAAGGGCGAGCGCTTCGTGTCGCTGGAATCGGGCGTGAAAGAGGCGCTCGGGCAGGTGTTCGTACGCCTGCGCGAAGAGGCGCCGGAGCTCTACGCACCGGGCGCCAAGCGGAAATCGGACTTCTTCCGTGACATCGCGGGCTCGCGTTATCACGTTCATGCCGAGGAAGTGGCGCGCGCAGCGTCGGTACCTTACGATCTTTTGCTCAATGTATACGACAAGTCGATCATCGATGTCGAAAATCGTCCGCCGGAAGGAAATCTGAGCGACAAGTTCCGCCGCGCGCTGGCGCGTGTGCTGACATCGGAGTCCTCGATCCGCTCGACAGCGGCCGAAATCCAGAAGACGATCGAAAACGTTCTCGACGTCGATCTCGAAGAGACCTACCTGGTCGGTACCGGCTATGGTCGCGTCACGCTGCCCTTCTCCAAGGAGCATATCCGCTCGGAGATTCTGTGCCATGGGCTGGGTGCGCACATGATGTATCCGCGCACGCGCACCGTGCTCGACATCGGCGGCCAGGATACGAAAGGTATCCAGGTCGACGAGAACGGCATCGTCGCGAACTTCCAGATGAACGACCGCTGTGCGGCCGGTTGCGGGCGCTATCTCGGCTACATCGCCGACGAGATGAATATGGGTCTGCACGAACTCGGACCGCTGGCGATGAAGTCGGAGCGTCCAGCGCGCATCAACTCGACCTGCACGGTGTTCGCAGGCGCAGAGTTGCGCGACCGGCTCTCTCTCGGCGAGAAACGGGAGGACATCCTGGCCGGTCTGCACCGCGCCATCATCCTGCGGGCGATCTCCATCATTTCGCGTTCGGGCGGGGTGACCGACGAGTTCACCTTCACCGGCGGCGTTGCCAAGAACGAGGCGGCGGTGCGCGAATTGCGCAAGCTGATCAAGGAAAATTACGGCGAAGTCACCATCAACATCAATCCCGAGTCGATATATACGGGCGCGCTCGGCGCAGCGGAATTTGCACGCCGCGCGTTCGAGGGCGAAAGCACCACGGAGGCGGCGGCATGACGATCGCGGCAGGAATTGATGTCGGCACCGGCGCAGTCAAGGCGGCGGTTTTCAGGATCGAAGACGGGAAAGAGACGTGGCTCTCGCGCTCGCTGCTGCGCATCCGCCAGCGCGATCCGATCGAGCTGGCCCGGGTGGCGTTCGATCAGGCCCTCGAGGACGCGAAACTTCACGCCGACGAGGTCGACTATGTGGCAACGACCGGTGAGGGCGAAAGCGTGCCGTTCCATACCGGCCACTTTTACTCGATGACGACGCATGCGCGCGGAGCGATCTTTCTCGACCCCGAATCGCGATCGGCGCTCGATGTGGGTGCGCTGCATGGTCGCGCCATATCGATCGACGAGCGCGGGAAGGTCCTGAGCTACAAGATGACGAGCCAGTGCGCGTCCGGGTCGGGTCAGTTCCTCGAGAACATTGCCCGCTATCTCGGCATCGCCCAGGAGGAAATCGGCAGCCTGTCGCGCGAGGCCGATAATCCGGAAGTCGTATCCAGTATTTGCGCCGTGCTTGCCGAAACGGACGTCATCAACATGGTGTCGCGCGGCATCACCGCGCCGAACATCCTCAAGGGCATCCATCTGTCGATGGCGGCGCGTCTGTCGAAACTGCTCAAATCGATCGGAGCCGTAAACGGCGTCGTGATGATGACCGGCGGGCTTGCGCTCGACAAGGGCCTTGTAGCCGCTCTCATCGAGGATATCGCGGCAATCAAGGACATGAAGACTGTTGTGCGCAGCCACACCGATTCGATCTACGCAGGAGCGATCGGCGCCGCGCTGTGGGGCGCATACCGATTCGAGAAACTTGCCGCCGGCGGAAACATGCCTAAAGCGGCCTGATATTGCGGAGATAAACGCATGGCACTGATGATCACCGAAGCCTGTACCGCTTGCGACGCCTGCGAGCCGGTGTGCCCGAACAAGGCGATCACATCGGGCGATCCGATCTATGTGATCGATCCGATGAAATGCACCGAATGTGTCGGGGCTGAGGACGAGCCGCAATGCAAGCTGGTGTGCCCGGCGGACTGCATCGTCATCAATCCGGATTGGGAGGAGAGCAAAGACGATCTTCTTGCCAAGTACAACCAGCTTCATTCCTGACGGCCATGAGCTTCGCAAACCGCATCTGCCAGGCGCTTCACGAGGAACATCGCGCCACGATCGCGCTGATGGAACGGCTCGAACAGTTGCTTGCGAAGTTCGGGCGCGGCGGCGTTCCCGATTATCAGGACGCGACCGTTGCCCGCATGCTCCGCGACCTTTCGACCGGCGTGGAAGCCGAGGTGGCGCGCCATTTCGACTTCGAGGAGCATCAGTTGTTTCCATATCTGGAAGCCGCCGGCGACAGCGCAATCGGTGAGCACCTGGCATTCGAGCATACGGCAATGCGGCCGCTCGGCATGCGCCTGGCGGAGCTTGCGCGCAACGCTGCTTCGGAGGGCTTCGACCCGGCCGGCTGGGATGAGTTTCGCAAGATCGGGCAGGAATTGAGCGACCGTATGCTGGCGCACGTCCAGAAAGAGGAGATGGCGCTTCTTCCGCTGCTGGACGAGGTGATGGATTCCGAAGTCGAGGCCCGTCTTTATCAAGATTATGTCGAGAACATGTGAGGTGTCTGCATGATGGCGGCTCCTTCGTTATCCGAACGCGGTGCGCGGTCGCTCACGGCACACGATCTCGAACGTGTGGTGGCGATCGACAGCACCCATACCGGGCAATCCCGGCGGCGCTTTTTTGAGAAGCGCCTGGCCGCCAGCGAGGCGCAACCGGACCTGTTCGTTCATATCGGGCTTATGCGCGGGGGCGCGCTGCGCGGGTTTCTTCTCGCGCATGTCCTGCGCGGTGAATTCGGCCGTGACGATTTTATCGGGGTGTTCGACGCGATCGGCGTCGAGCCGGAATGCCAGGAGCGGGGCGTCGGGCAGGCGCTGATCGAGGAACTGGTCGAGCGCATGAAACGCAAGGGCGTGCGCTCGCTGCATTCGCAGGCCAGTTGGGCGAACCATGACCTGCTTCGCTATCTCGACGCTTCGGGCTTCTCGCTGTCGTCGCGGATGATTCTGCAACGTTCGGTCGCCGAACCTCTTGCCGAAGCGGAGGAGGAGGTCTGATGGCGCCTAGGAAGCCGCAGAATGGCCGGAAAGGCGTGACCATTCCCAAGCGGGTGGGGCAGCGCGAGGAAATCAATTACGGCACGCCCGCCGCGCCGGATTTCGGCCCGCTGGCGCGCGACCGCATTCCGGTGCGGGCGATGGCGGAAAAGGATTTGCAGGCCCTTGTGGCGATCGACCGCCGTATCACGGGACGCGACCGGACGGAATATTACCGACGCAAGGTCGACGAAGCGCTGCACGAATCCGGGGTTCGCGTGTCGCTGGTGGCGGAAATCGACGGGGTTCCGGTCGGATTTGTCATGGCGCGGGTCGATCTCGGCGAATTCGGCCATATCGCGACGACCGCGGTCATGGATACGATCGGGGTGGATACTGAGTATCGCGACCGCGGCGTCGGACGTGCGCTGCTGTCGCAACTCCTGATCAATCTTGCGACCCTGCGGGTAGAGCGGATTCTCACCAATCTGGAATGGCGCGACCACGAATTGCTCGGGTTCCTCGATCGCTGCGGGTTCCAGACCTCGCAGGAGCTTGGTTTCGACCGTGCGATCGCCTGAGGCGGATATCCGCTCCGACAGCCGGCCGGCCTATCGATTCGGCGGACGGCACGCCGTCGTCACCGGCGGGCGTCAAGGGATCGGCCGCGCGATTGCCGATGCGCTCGCTGAGGCCGGCGCGACCGTGCATGTGTTCGATATTGCGCCGCCGCACGACAAGAGTTTCGTGCACGGTTTCGCGGCGGTGAATATCGCCGATACGGAATCGGTTGTAAACGCAGTGAATGCATTGCCTGCGCCTCCGACGCTGCTGGTCAACAATGCCGGGATCACGCGCGACCGCTCGATCGCCCGCATGAACGACGAAGAATGGTCCAGTGTGCTGGACGTCAACCTGACCGGAGCCTTCAACATGATCCGCGCGATCGTTCCGGGCATGGCGCAGCGCGGATACGGGCGCGTGGTCAACATCACCTCGATCAATGGACTGCGCGGAAAATACGGGCAAGCCAATTACGCGGCCGCAAAGGCGGGTCTAATCGGTCTGACCAAGACGGCGGCGCGTGAATTCGGCAAGAAGGGCGTCACGGTCAATGCGGTCGCGCCGGGCATGGTGATGACCGATATGGCGCGTGTGCTGCCGCAGGAGATCCTCGACCGGGCCGGGACGGAAGCCGCGCTTCCCGCGCTCGCCGAGCCGCAGGATATCAGCGATACCGTGCTGTTTTTACTGTCGGATGCCGCGCGCGCGATCACCGGCGAGGTGATCCGCGTCGATGCCGGACAATATATCTAGACATCATATCTAGACCATCCAGGCTTAGCCTGACGGATCAAAGCTGACGCCGGCGGTGCCGATATGTCGGTCGTTGGGACGATCGGCAATCCAATTATGTGGTCGATTGCGGCAGGGTCGCCCGCCGGACCACGTCGGCAGTGAACCACAGGAAGGCAAGGGAGCCGAGCAGGCCTGCCGCGATTCCAACCCGTCCAAGGATCGCATGGTCGAGAACGATGGCGATCGAAATCGTCGCAAGCGCGGCGAGATGACAGGCGGCATGCAACTGAAGCGGCCACGAGCTTGAAAGAGCCGACATCTGCGGGGGCATTTGTCCCGGTGCGCGCACCGCATGAATGGATGCAAGGAACGGCAGGATACGCTGCAGGATTGCAAGCAGGAATGTCAGAAGCCAGCCGAACAGCAGAAGAAAGCCGAACAGCGTGATGCCATTGCGCCCGGCGTATCCGCCGAGTGCTGCGATGCCGACGCACAGGCAAAGCGGGATCATCGCCCAGGCAATGTGCACGAGGACAAATGACAGCCCCAGGCGCTTGCGCATGCCGCTTTTCAGTATCCCGCGCATCTGCACGAGATGTATGCTGCAGGCGGCGAGGCCGGCGAACGCCGCCACCAGCAGCATATCGCCGTTCTGGCTCCACGCTCCCACCGTCCCCATCAGGATCGCGCCGACGGCAAGGGCAAGCACCGTCGACGCCAACCGGAAGTTAGGCGAACCGGCGAGCGAGAACATCGGAACGAGCACGTAGCTGAAACCGATGGCGAGCAGACCCATGAAGCCGAAGCCGGCGAGGATGAGATGCACCAGCGCGGCCGCGCCATGATCGGGCAATATCGCCTTTTCGTAATCGGCGATCAGCGCGATCCCGAACGCGGTCAGCGACACGAGCGACACGAGCGCTGCCCAGCCGAAGGCGGATACGACCGGCAGGCTCCTCGAGCGTCGCAGATTGTCGCCGAGCAGGATGGCCAGAAGCACAAGCGCTACGGTGACCATGCCCGATCCGGTTGCCAGGGGGGCCGGCCACCCGAGATACATGCCGCTGACCAGAATGATGAGTCCGGGCGTCAGGATCCAGAACAAGAGTTTGATCGGCCACACCGCGGCGATCGGGCGGCGGGTAGCGACTGGCAGGAGCTGCACCGATGCGCCGGCGGCCGTCATGGTCAGTACGCCAAGCGTCAGCAGGTGGATCGACGCGAGAGTGGGACCAAATCCGCCGTGAAAACTGACGGCGTTGCCGGCATCGGTCAACAGGGTGGCCCACATCAGGACGTGAAACAGCGCGGCCGCTGCGAAAAACCGGAACGGGACCGACATCGGCAGCAGCCGGCTTTTTGCCCCGCCGAGGAAGGCCGCCATCGTCATGGACGCAGGCGGACGAGTCGCAGGCGGATATCGTGCTCGCAGTCGTCGTTACCGCAATGCGACGGCAGGATTTCGTAGGCCCAGCCGCGTTCGTCGAGTTCCGGATAAAGAAAAATCGGCTCCCGGTCGAGGTGGGCCGTGACCAGCGTCACCTCGGGGCCTTCCAGCAACTGAAGGATTTCGACCATCGGCCCCGGCGGCGTCAAGCCGCGCACATCGATATGGGTGCCGTCGGAACTACGCCATATCTTTGCACCGCTTGCGCGGTTGGTGCGGTCTTCGGTCATGATGTCGAACCGGTCTCGTCGGCGAGTTGCTTGACAAGTTTGCACGCCATCGCAGCCGCTGCCAAGCGCCGATATTGGGGTGAAACGACCGTCGTACGCATGGGCTGCACCTGTTTTTGCACGAGCTTGTCGATGCTCTGCAGCGCGGCGGCGTCGACCGGTTTCCCGCACAGGGCTTTGGTTCCCTCCAGGAGGAAGGGACGCGAATTGGTTCCGGTCAACGCTATACGCAGCGAGGTGAGGATCCCGTCCTTGGTCGTCAATGCCGCTGCGACACCCGCGAGCGGAAAATCGATGGCGTCGCGCACGCGGACCTTGCGGTAGGCGGAATTCTGCATGCCGGCCGGCAAATGGACGGCGACGACGACTTCGTCGCGGGCGAGACTGAGATGAGCGCGTCCGTCCTCGACGAATAGCTCGCCAAGCGGCATTCGCCGCGACCCTCCGGCGCCGGCGATTTCCAGTTCCGCCTCGTGCACCAGCAAAGCCGGTGCGAGGTCTCCCGAAAATGCGGCATGACAGCGTTCGCCCTGCGGCGCGACATGGCAGACATCGCCACGTGCCTTCAGGCAATATCCGTTCGCGTGCCGCCACCATTCGCTCTGGTTGTAGTAGACGCAGCGCGTATCAAGGCAGAGATTGCCGCCCACGGTGCCGGCGCGGCGATGGCTCGGCCCGGCGATCCCGCCCGCCGCCTGGACGACGGCAGGGTAGCGCTCGGCGAGCGCTGCGTGATTTTCGATGTCAGAGATTTGCGCGCTGGCACCGAGGCGCGCCCCTTTTGCGCTGAGCGTGATGCCGCCCAGCTCGGCAACTTCGGAAAGGTCGATCACCAGCGCGGGCGCCGGCAGTCCGTGCCGCATATTGACGAGAAAATCCGTTCCCCCGGCGAGCCAGGCGCTGTCGGGATTGTCGCGTCGGGCCGCCACGGCTTCCGCCAGAGAGCGAGGCCGCGCCAGGCGGAAATCCGGCATATATGCGCTCACGCGTTTTTCTCCCTTGCTTTGGCAAGGCGCAATTCGCGCCGGCGGGCGACCAGGGCGTCCATGACGCGGTCGGGTGTCACCGGTATTTCGCTGATATCAATCCCGATCGCATTGGCGATGGCATTGATCAGGGCCGGCGGAAAGCCAGCAAGCGCGCCTTCACTCGCTTCCTTGGCGCCGAATGGTCCGTTCGGATCGTGGCTCTCGACGATATGGACCTCGATCGGCGGCGATTCGGCGATAGTCGGCACGCGATATTCGAGCAGGCTCGCATGCAGGGGGAGCCCTTTCGCATAGCGGGTCTCTTCGCAGAGCGCCTGTCCCATGCCCATCCAGACCGAACCCTCGACCTGTCCTTCGACGGCAAGCGGGTTTATGGCGTGCCCGCAATCGAGCGCCGTCCACACCTTGTCGACCGTGACCTTGGCGGTCGCATCGTCCACGGTGACCTCGACGACCTGTGCGGCGTAGCTGAATCCCATGGTCGAGCCGACGGCGCCGCCACGATGCTTTCCGCCCTGTGCCTCGGGCGGGCAGGTGAAGGTTCCCGAAACGGTGAACGCTCCGCGGTCGATCATGGCCTCGCGGACCACGTCGCCGAACGGAATTCGCGACTGCGCTGCGCCGCTCACCTGGAATGCATCGCCGATGCACTCGATCGATTCGACCGGCGCTTCGAGCTTTTTGGCCGCCGCCCGGACCAGGATATCCTTCAGTTTGCGGGCGGCATCGATGGCGGCATTGCCGACCATGTAGGTGATACGCGACGAATAGGCACCGTTGTCTTTCGGCGTGATGGCGCTGTCGGCGGCGACGACCTGAATGCGCTCGAGGGGAATGTCGAGCGTTTCGGACACTGCGATTGCGACCATGGTCGACGAGCCCTGGCCGATATCGGCGGCGCCGGTCAGCGCCGTCACGCCGCCGTGAAAATCGACCCGCAGATCGACGACGGCATGCGGCTCGCCGGTCCAGTGGATCGGCTTGGCTGCGCCGCTCACATAGTGCGAGCAGGCCATTCCCAACCCCTTGCCGGGCGGCATTTTGCCGATCCGCTCTTTCCAGCCGCTCGCCCGTTCCACCTTGTCGAGACACTCGTCAAGGCCGTAGCTGTTCACCATCAGCTCGTTCAGCGTCCGGGTCGGCGCCTTCAGCAGATTGGCCCGCCGCACTTCGAACGGATCGAGGCTGAGCTCGCGTGCCATCCGGTCAAGCAGGCATTCGAACGCGAAACGTGTATTGACGCCACCGTGTCCGCGCATGGCGCCGCAGGGCGGCAGATTCGCATAGACGCGATAGCCGTCGTACTTCACGGCCGGAATGTCGTAGATGCCCTGCAGGAGTGCGCCGGCATACAGGATGGTTATGACGCCGTAACCCGCGTAGGCTCCACCGCGTTGAACGACCTCGCAAACGCAGGCTGTGATCCGTCCGTCGCGCCGCATGCCGATTTTCAGCTTGATGTCGGTATGCGGTCGTGCGCGATGCGTGATGAAGGTTTCTTCCCGGGTCAGCTTCATCATCACTTTGCCGCCGGCCTCGCGGGCGAGCAACGCATTGATAATCTCAAAATTGAGAGCTTCCACGCGCGCACCAAACCCGCCGCCGACAAAGGGCTTGATGATGCGAATGCGCGATTCGTCCATCTCCAGGCAGCGCGCGAGCAGGAGATGCAGGTAATAGATCACTTGCGAGACGCTCTGGATGGTCAGCTGATGTTTCAGCGGATCGTAAATTGCGAGCGTGGCATGCGGCTCGATCTGCGCATGGTTGATTTCGGCGCAGGTGAAGACCTCTTCCCGCACGAGGTCGGCTTCTTCCAGGCCCTTGCGCCAGTCGCCGAACTCGTTATGCACCTCGCGTTCGAGATTTCCGGGTTTGTTGTCGTGTATGAGTGTGGCGCCGGGTGCGCGGGCGTCCTCCGAGGTGTAGTAAGCGGGTAGTTTGCGGACTTCAAATTCGATCAGCGACAACGCCTTTTCCGCGGTCTTGGCGTCGACGGCCGCGACTGCCGCCACCGGATCGCCGCGATAGCGGACGCGGCCGCGCGCCAGCGGATACTCGTTCATCGCGATCGGCAGAACGCCGTAGGTATGCGGGCAGTCGTCGCCGGTAATGACGCAGATCACGCCCTCCAGGGCGAGCGCCTTGGAGACGTCGAGCCGTACGATTTCCCCGTGGCTGACCGGGCTGCGGAAAATCCGGCCGACGAGCGCATCGCTGTGATCGAGGTCGGCGGTATATTGGGCACGTCCCGTGACCTTCTCGACGCCGTCGATCAGCGGGACACGGCGCCGGCGGGAGAGATCGAAATCCTGCGTATTCATGGGGTCGTGCCTGCCGCGATTTTGACGGACTCAATAATTTTTATGTAGCCGGTGCAGCGGCAGAGATTTCCGGAGAGCGCGGTACGGATGTCCTCTTCGGTGGGGTTGGGATTCTTTCGCAGCAGCGCTTCGGATGCCATGATCATGCCCGGCGTGCAGAACCCGCACTGGGTTCCAAGCGCCTCGTGAAATGCGTTCTGCAGGCGGTTGGGCCTGCCCTGCTTGACGAGGCCTTCGATAGTTTCCACCGAGCGCCCTTCGCAGCGCGCGGCCAGCGTGATGCAGGAGGCCACCGCTTCCCCATCGACGAGAACCACGCATGCCCCGCATTCGCCGCCGTCGCACCCGGTTTTGACGCCGGTCAGGCGCGCAGCCTCGCGCAGATAGTCGACGAGCAGGAGATTGTCGGGAATGCTATCCTCGCGCCAGCGTCCATTAACGCGAATTCTGAGCTTTCGCGTTCCGGACCCTGCGTTTTCAATCTGCATCGGCCGGCGCTCCCTCTTAACCCTAGGCTTCGACGTTATTGCCAATATGCAGCCGAGTTTGACCGCGACGCACCATGATCAAAGTCAAGATTTCAATAGGGTTTGCGGGAAAAGCTGGTTATTTCGGTACCGAAATGCGAGATTTCCGCACTGTGCCGGCTGGGTATCGGACGGCTGCACGGAGGACGTTCGAGATGGTGGAACGGCGCGTCAAGCGGGGTGCCTTACGCGAGCAGGCCAAGCCCACCGGCGTGGGCACAACGAGGCCCGCGCGTGGAGCCGCGCGCAGGATTTCGGTCAAGATCCGGCGCGTGCGCCCCGCCGATATCCCGCTCGTTACCGCGCTCGACCGGCGTGTCACCGGCATTGGCAAGGCGCGTTACTGGCAGGATATTTTTGAGCGCTATGGGCGCCGTCGCATGCGGGAGCGTTTTTTTCTGATCGCCGAGCCGCTCGAGGCGACGAAGGGCCCGAAATTTTTGGGCTTCATCATTGGTGAGGTCAGGGCGTGGGAATTCGGCTCGGGTCCGTGTGGCTGGATATTCGCACTGTCGGTGGAGCCCGGAACACGCCTGCAAGGTATCGGCGAGGCGCTCTTCAATGCCATTTCGGCCGAGTTCAAGCGCGCGGGCGTCACCAAGCTGCGTACCATGGTTGCGCGCGATAATCCGTTGCACATGCTGTATTTCCGCGGCCAGGGCATGACCGCTGGTCCTTACATCCAGTTGGAAAAGGAACTCGACTGACGATGCGCAATTCCGAGCGTGCGCGCGCCACGACGTGGGGGGATTGCTCATGAAGCTCCAGATCGCGAGCCGCATTGCGATCTTCGCTTTGCTCGAACTGGCCGAGAAGGCCGACCGTCAATTGTCGGTCGCCGAGATTTGCGAAAAGTACCGCATTTCCAGTCACCACCTTGCAAAGGTCATGAATGTGCTCGGGCGCGCGGGTATGGTGCGCTCGGTGCGCGGCGCAGGCGGCGGCTACCAGTTTGTGGGCAATGCGCGCCGGCTGACCTTGCTCGACGTGATCCAGCTGTTTGAGGAATTCGGTCCGGGCGACGGAGAAGCCGGCGAGCCCGGCGCCGGCACGATCGAAGGCAAGGTGCTCCAGCAGGTGCTCGGCGAGATCGACGATATCGCGCGCGCGACTTTCGGCGCGATCACGATCGTAACAATGCTGAAGATGCTCGAACGTCAGCGCGCGACGAGAAGTGCATCGGGAAAGTCGCGCGCGCGTCACGGCGGCTGACGACATCGTTGACGCGGTCGCCGCGCGGATCGCGGTGGGCATCAGTTTATGACCAAAGTCAAGGATTCCAGAGGGCCCCTGCGTCCTAATGGAAGTATATGAATTTTGGTTGCGCGCTGGTGCCCATGACTACATTGCGGGACTACAATGCTGCGGTCGATTTCGTCGACCGCAACGTACTCGAAGGTCGCGGCCACAAGACGGCCTTCATCGATCCTGCGCGCAACATTACTTATGCCGAGCTGCTTGAAGGCGTGGCGCGCGTGGGCGCCGTGCTTGAGCGCTTCGGCGTCGAGCGCGAGAACCGGATCGCACTGATCCTGCTCGACACGGTAGAGTTTCCGATCCTGTTCTGGGGCGCCATTCGTGCCGGTATCGTTCCGGTTCTGCTCAACACCAGACTGACCGCCGACCAGTATCGCTATCTGCTCGAGGACTCGCGCGCCAAGCTCGCCTTCGTGTCCACAGCGCTGCTTCCGGTTGTCCAGGAGGCCGCGAAAGGTCTGCCGAACCTCAAGGACATCATTGTCGTCGGCGGCGGACCTGAATCGGTTCCGCGTCTGGATTCGCTGCTGGCGGGCGTCAACGAGCAGGCAAAGCCCGCAAAGACCTGCGCGGATGAAGTCGCATACTGGCTCTATTCGTCGGGCACCACCGGAATGCCCAAAGGCGTCATGCATGTCCACAGCATGCCGCGCGCCGCTGCGACACTGGCCGGCTGCGGGCGGATCGGAATCCGTGAGGACGATGTCGTCTTTTCGGCGGCGAAGCTTTTCTTTTCCTACGGACTGGGAAACGCGATCATCTGCCCGATGTGGGTCGGCGCGACCTCCGTTCTTTATCCCGAGCGGCCGACGCCGCAGACGGTATTCGAGACGCTGCGCGGCTATCAGCCCACGATGTTCTATGCCGTGCCAACGCTCTATGCCGCAATCCTCGCGGATTCGGAATGCAAGCGTGAGAACGGATCGGGTCGTTTGCGTCTGTGTTTCTCGGCCGGCGAGCCGTTGCCGGCGCATGTCGGTGAAATGTGGAAGGCACGGTTCGGCATCGACATCGTCAACGGTGTCGGCTCGACCGAAATGGGCCATCTGTTTCTGACCAATCTTCCCGATGCGGTCGAGTACGGGACGTCCGGCATCCCGATCAAGGGTTATGATCTGCGGCTGGTCGACGAGGCCGATAACGAGGTCGGAGACGACGAAGTCGGCGAATTGCTGGTGCGCGGCGACTCGGCGGCATCCGGATACTGGAATCAGCGCGAGCGATCACGCCGCACGTTCCAGGGCGAATGGACGCGAACCGGTGACAAGTATCTGCGGCGCCCCGACGGCGTCTACATCTATATTGGCCGCACCGACGACATGTTCAAGGTGAGCGGCATCTGGGTGTCGCCGTTCGAGGTCGAAGCAGCGCTGATCTCGCACGAGAGTGTGCTCGAAGCGGCGGTGGTGCCGGCCGAAGATCCGAACGGATTGATCAAGCCGCGTGCGTTCGTCGTGCTCAAGGATAACGGCGCGCGCAAGGATCGTGCGCTTTACGAGGAACTGAAAGTCCACGTGAAGCGCGAGATCGGGCCGTGGAAATATCCGCGCTGGATCGAGTTCGTGGACGGCCTGCCGAAGACGGCAAGTGGAAAGATTCAGCGCTTCCTGCTGCGGAACTGGGACTCCGAGAAGGGCGGGCGTCATGACTGATGCGGCTCTGCTGGCGCCCGATCTCGGCCACCTGAACTGGCCGTTCTTCGATGACGATCATCGGCGCTTTGCGGATTCGCTTAACGATTGGGCACGGCGGCATGTGGACGCGTATGTTGATCATGCCGACGTGGATGGCACGTGCCGGACGCTGGTGCGGGCATTGGGCGACGCCGGTTGGCTCAAGGCGGTGGTTCCGTCCGCCTATGGGGGGGTCTCGGAAACGCTCGATGTGCGCCGGCTGTGCATCGCGCGCGAAATCCTCGCCTGGCACGACAGCCTGGCCGATTTCGCATTTGCGATGCAGGGGCTCGGCAGCGGCTCCATTTCGTTGTTCGGCAGCGACTGGCTGAAACAGAAATATCTGCCGCCGGTGCGCGAGGGTCGCCAGATCGCCGCTTTTGCGCTGTCGGAGCCCGAGGCCGGCTCCGATGTCAGTGCGCTGGCGACGAGCGCGGTTCCCGACGGACCCGACCATATCCGCATCAACGGTCTCAAGACCTGGATTTCGAACGGCGGCATCGCCGATCACTACGTGGTATTTGCCCGTACGGGTGAGGCGCCCGGCGCAAAAGGATTGAGCGCGTTCGTGGTGGACGCCGATACGCCCGGGCTTTCGATCGCCGGGCACATCGACACGATCGCGCCGCATCCGTTGGCCACCCTGCGCTTTGCCGATTGCCGTGTGCCGCTCACCCACAGACTCGGGATGCCGGGCGAGGGTTTCAAGATCGCCATGGCGACCCTGGATATTTTCCGCTCCACGGTCGGTGCGGCAGCGCTCGGCATGGCGCGGCGTGCACTCGATGAGGCGGTAAAGCATGCATCGGAACGCATGCTGTTCGATGCGCCGCTCGCCGACCTTCAACTCACACAAGCGGCGATGGCCGACAGCGCCGTGGATATCGACGCCGCGACCTTGCTCGTTTATCGCGCGGGCTGGACCAAGGACCATTACCGCGTTCGGGTCACGCGCGAAGCATCGGCGGCAAAACTTTTTGCGACTGAAATGGCGCAACGCGTGATCGATCGCGCGGTCCAGATTTTCGGCGGACGTGGTGTATGCAGGGGTGTGAAAATTGAAGCGCTCTATCGCGAAATCCGTGCGTTGCGCATCTACGAAGGCGCGAGCGAAGTCCAAAAGATCGTCATCGCGCGTGAATTACTCAAAGCGCGACACACGAAAATCCGACAAGCGGCGGAATGACATGACAGGACACTCGAAAGCAGGAAAGGCCTCGAAAGTGAGCGGCGAGATGCTGGATGTGCTCGTTGCCGACGGCGTGGCGACCGTCACGCTCAGCCGGCCCCCGGTGAACGCGATCAGCGACGAATGGCTCGTGCGATTCGATGGCGTGCTCGATCAGCTCGCCGAACGTGCGGACTGGAAGGTTCTGCATCTGCGTTCGAACCAGAAGGTGTTCTGCGCCGGCGCGGATCTCAACGAGATCCGCGATCGGATCGAGGCGCCGGACGGCCCCGACCGCATGTATGCGCACGTTGCGGCCATCCAGCGCCTGTTCGCGCGCATCGAGACCCTGCCGCAGGTCACGCTTGCCGAGATCGGCGGCGCGGCGATGGGCGGCGGGCTTGAGCTTGCGCTCTCCTGCGATCTTCGTATCGCCGCGAACGAGGTACGCGTCGGGTTGCCCGAAGCGCGGCTTGGCCTCATTCCGGGCGCTGGTGGCACGCAGCGGCTGACGAGGCTGTGCGGCCGCGCGGTCTCCGAGCGGCTCATCCTCGGCGCGGAAGTGATTGACGGGGCCACGGCCCGCGAACTGGGGATCGTCCAGTGGGCGGTGCCGGCTGCAAAATTGCCGGAACGGGCGATCGAAATCGTTCGGCGGGTCGCGTCATTGCCGGCCGGTGCGTTGAAGGCGAGCAAGAACTGCATCGCGGCCGCATTCGATTCCGGACGTAATGGATATTCCGAAGAGCTTGAGGCGACGCGACGCTTGTTGACGACCACGGATACTCGCCAGCGCGTCGAGGCGTTTTTGGCCGGCTCGGCGGAAGACATGAGACGATCGCGATAGGAGCTAGACATGAAGTTTGAGGGCAAGACGGCGCTGGTTACCGGCGGCGCCTCCGGAATTGGCAAGGCCACGGTGCTTGAATTGGCCCGCTGCGGCGCCCGCGTGATTTGCGCGGACGTCAACGAGAAAAGCGGCCGCGCCCTGCAGGAAGAGGCTGCGCGCACCAACTATACCGTCGAGTACGTGCACTGCGACCTGTCGGATCCGGAATCGATCAGCCGCTGTGCAAAGGAAGCGCTCGCGCGCTTCGGTAGCATCGATATCCTGGTCAATGCGGCGGGCTGGAACGATATTCAGTCCTTTATCGACAATTCGCCGAGCTATATCGACCGGGTTGTTTCGATCAATCTCGGCGGTACGCTGCACCTGACGCACGCGCTGTTGCCGGCCATGATCGCGGCCGGGAAGGGCAAGATCGTCAATATCTCGAGCGATGCCGGCCGTGTGGGCAGCTCGGGCGAGACCGCCTATGCGGCCGCCAAGGGGGGCGTCATCGCCTTCACCAAGTCCTTGGCGCGCGAAGTCGCGCGTCATTCCATCAACGTCAATTGTGTCTGCCCGGGGCCGACCGATACGCCGATGCTTCAGTCGCGTCCCGAAAAGCTCAAGGAAGCCTTCGTCAAGGCTATTCCTTTCCGTCGGTTCGCCGAGCCGCGGGAAGTCGCCGACGCGGTGCTGTTCTTTGCGAGCCCGCGCTCGGACTATGTCACCGGCCAGGTGCTGAGCGTGAGCGGCGGGCTTACTTTCGCCGGCTGAACGAGGAGAGAGAGTAGATATGTCCACCACGAATGGAGCAGCCGCGCGCGCAAGCCGGGCGACGGAGAATACCATGGAAACGAGCGGCCGGTTTCGCCCGACGCGGGTCGATTTCTCCAAATTCAACCCGAAGCACTTCCTCTGGGGGCGCGACGGCAAGACCGCAACCATTACGCTCAACCGCCCGGAGCGGAAAAATCCGCTGACGCTGGAATCCTATGCGGAACTGCGCGACATGTTCCGTGATCTGGTTTATGCGGACGAGATCAAGACGATCGTGCTGACCGGCGCGGGCGGCAATTTCTGCTCGGGCGGCGACGTGCACGAGATCATCGGCCCGCTTGTGGAAATGCAGCGCAAAGGCGACATGAGCGGCCTGCTTGCATTCACGCGCATGACTGGCGATCTCGTTAAGGCGATGCGGGCCTGTCCGCAGCCGATCGTGACGGCAATCGACGGCGTCTGTGCCGGAGCGGGCGCCATTCTGGCGATGGCGTCGGACCTGCGTTACGGCACCGCGCGCAGCAAGGTTGCGTTCCTGTTCGTGCGCGTGGGTCTCGCCGGCGCCGACATGGGCGCATGCAACATTCTGCCGCGCATCATCGGTGCGGGGCGGGCGGCGGAACTGCTCTATTCTGGTCGCGCGATGGATGGCGCCGAATGTGAGCGCTGGGGCTTCTACAACAAGCTGTGCGAACCCGAACGTGTTGTGGAGGAGGCGCAGGCGATGGCCAAGTCACTCGCCGACGGTCCGACCTTCGCTCATGCGATGACCAAGCGTTGCATCCACCAGGAATGGAACATGGGGATCGACGAGTCGATCGAGGCGGAAGCGCAAGCGCAGGCGATCTGCATGCAGACGAAGGACTATGAGCGCGCATACGAAGCGTTCGTAGCCAAGGGTCGGCCTGTTTTTGAAGGAAACTGAATCTCCGTTGACTGGGCCGGCCTCGTCACCGCGGGGCCGGCCCAGGTTCGGATAGGCTACACCCATCGCACGGACGGTGTTGACGGCCGATATCGGGGATTTTGCCCGGAACCGCGCCGACCGTCGTCAGGCGGTCGTCGCCGGGTCGCAGGGAGCGCCTTCGCCCGCTGTCTGGATCAGCAATACCGTGCACAGATCCATGGAAATGATGTGCTCGCGAACCATCGCCGCAAAGCGGTTGCGGAGCAGCGATTGAGCTTTGCGCCAGTCCTGCTCGTAAAGAAGTGCGACTTCGGAGCACAGGTCCAGCAGGGCACCGTGCTCGGCGCGATGACGCGTGCAAAGGCTCATTCCCGTCGTCTGTGCCAGAATTTCGGCTTCGTGATCAAAATGCCGCGCCATTGCTTTTTTCAGTCGCGCAAGGTGCAGGGGAAGCTGCAGGCGCTCGCAGCTCACCGCCTGCTGCCAGTATTGGCCGATAGCGGCATGCTCGGTATCAATAACCGGATGTCCAAGACAGAAATTCTGGGTAACGAGCGGACGAACCATAGGCGGACCTTGCGTCTGCAGGACTTTCGTGAACGTTCAGAGACCCGCCGCCGCGGCGGGAGCGAATGTCCTGTGCGGAAAAGCCGCACTGGCCGCAGGGACCGGGGTGGCTGGCCCGCTATTCCAAGCATAGGATGCGCAAAGCGATCGGCGAAATACTTGATTTATGTCAAAGCGCAGAGAGGCGATCCGAAATCCTCTCAAACTGGCCCGGCACTGATGCCATTTTTTCCGGCTATTTGAGGATAGGGCAATGGCGACCCTGACCCCTGAGGATCTGGAAATCGTTTCCCGGATTCCGGTATTCGGCGGCCTGAAGGCGGAGACCCGCGCACGCCTAATCGCGCCGGCCACCATCATCACCCTGAAGGAAGGCCATCCCTTGTTCCGCCAGGGCGACCCGGCAACCGCATTCTTCATTGTGATCGACGGCTGGATCAAGCTTTACCGGATCACGATCGCCGGCGAAGAGGCGGTGATCCATGTGCTGACCAAGGGCGAGAGCTTCGCTGAAGCGGTAGCCTTTACCGGCAGCCGCTACCCGGCGACGGCGGAGGCGGTGAGCGCCGCGCGCGTCGTGCGCATCCCCTCCGATCACGTCGTGCGCTGCATCCGCGAGATGCCGGACATCGCGCTTGCCATTATCGCCTCGACCTCCCAGCATTTGCGCCAGCTCGTGCAGCAGGTCGAGCAGCTCAAGGCGCAAAGCGGCATCCAGCGCGTTGCGGAGTTTCTGGCTTCACTGTGTCCTTCGACCGCAGGCTCCCACACGATCGCGCTGCCGTATGACAAGGCACTGATCGCCGGGCGTCTCGGCCTGAAGCCGGAATCGCTTTCGCGCGCATTCGCCAAACTCCGTGCGGTCGGCGTCGAGGTACGCGCGTCGCACGTGGTGGTGAACGAGGTCACGAAACTGCGCGATGTCGCCGATAACGAGCGGATCAAGACGCGCGGCTGCATCTAGCCGATGCGGACGGCGGCGGTATCCGCCGCGTGCCCGGAAAATGGGTTGCCCGCCCCCGTCCGCCATGCAATGTGAAAATCCGAATACATCAGGCGGGGGAGGCGTATCCGATGGCTCATCGCGTTTTGCATCCGGCGGACTGGGCACCGCCGATCGGATACGCCAACGGGATCGAAGCCGTGCGCGGCCGGCTCGTCTTCATTGCCGGACAGGTCGGCTGGGACGCGCAGCAGCGCTTCCAGAGCGAGGATCTCGTTCCGCAGTTCGAGCAGGCACTCAGGAACATACTCGCGATCCTGGCGGAAGCCGGGGGCCGGCCGGAGCACATCTGCCGCGTGACGGCTTTCTGCATCGACAAGCCGGGCTATCTCGCCCATCGCTCGGAACTGGGCCGTATCTGGCGGAACTTGATGGGCAAGCATTACCCCGCCATGAGCATGATTTTCGTCGCCGATCTGCTCGACTCTCCCGGCAAGATCGAGCTGGAAGCGACAGCGGTGATTCCCGACGGCGATTGACCGGCCGGCGACCGCCTTTCCCTGTCGAATTTCTAACGATGAGGCAGGCGCCGCCTGCACGCCGTGCGTTCAGCGCAGCAGCGACCTGATTTTCGGGAGCACGGCCGCACGCCATTTAGAGGCGCCGGAACTCTGCTCAACGATCACGCCGTTGGAGACGACAATCCAGAGTGGAACACCGGTGCCGCGCCCGAGCTGGTCGCGATAGGAACGCAGATCGTGCGGCCAGTAATCGTCCTTGAGAAGCTCGAACAGCGTCGGCGCTTTCACCTCCCGATAGGTGATGCGCGAAAACTCCGTCGTTGAACGGAAGTTCTCTCCGTCGTCCTTTTGCCATTTGCGGCAGGGCGAGCAGTCTTCGGCGCCGACGTACAGAAGTAAAACGTTTTTCGCTTCGCCGGACCGCGTGGGTGCCGCGAAATACAGAAACGCCGTTGCACCCAGCACTGCAATGCTCGCCAGAAAAGCGGCAAGCCGATTGCTCATGGGCGCTGCCTCTCCGTTCCGATAGTTAAAATATTCAAGCGGTGTGTTTGAGGGCCTTGACCGATGTCAATCAGCCTTTTGGCCCAGGGACCTAGATATTGCGCTCTACAAAGCAGAGGTCTGCCGATGTCGACCAAGGAAACAAATGTGAATGTGGGTGGGGCTGGCGCGAAGAGCGAACCTATTCCCTTCATGCAACGGCTGCTCGACAGCCCGTTATTGCTACTTTTTCTCGGCGTCGCGATTCCGACGCTGCTCTATACGCTCTGGGGGGTGATGGAGGTCGTCGCCATCCCACTGGCGAAGTAAGGATCCCGGAGGAGATATCATGGCTATTGCACCGCCCGAGCAACGAATCTGGTGGCGTGAACCGATCGAGAGGGTCGAGTTGACATGGATTGTCATCGCCTTCCTCTGGGCGCTGTTCATGTTCTTTTTCATGATCGCCTGGCACTTCATCGGCCAGCAGAACCTGAGCCCCGAAGCGTATCGGATCCTACCTTCCGCCTACGAGCAGAAGGTTGAGGAGTTCGCTAAGAAGTATCAGGTGCGCGAAGAGAAGGGCGTGCCCGTCGTGCGTCCGCCCGCGGGCTCCGACGTCTATATGCTCGGCCGGCTCTGGCAGTGGTGGCCGATCCTGGAACTCGAGCAGGGACAGAGCTACCGGTTCCATCTCTCGTCCATCGATTGGCAGCACGGCTTCTCGCTGCAGCCGACCAACATCAATCTGCAGGTCCATCCCGGCTATGAGCACGTGATCACGCTCACGCCGACGGAAACCGGCCAGTTCGGGATCGTCTGCAACGAATTCTGCGGCATCGGCCATCACACGATGACCGGCAAGATTTACGTCACTCAGAAAAAAGCCGAGACCGCGCCACGCGTGGCGCAGAAGGAGGAACGGCGATGACTGCGGAAACCGCTGTTGGCGTGGCGCGACAGTTCACGTCGCGCACCTGCCAATTCACCGGGCTGCGCGTAGACGTCGCTGCGCAGAACCTGATCAAAGCGAATGCCGTAGCCGCCGTCGTCTTCCTCGCCATCGGCGGTCTCATGGGCCTTCTGGTCGCGCTCACACGCTGGCCGGCGGTGCATCTGCTTCCCGCCGAATGGTTCTACCTGGTCCTGACCGGGCACGGCGCCAACGTGCTCCTGTTCTGGATCATCTTCTTTGAAATGGCGGTGCTGATCTTCGCATCGACCATCCTGCTGAATGCGCGGATGGTCATGCCGAAACTCGCCTGGTTCGCCTTTATCCTGATGGTGGTGGGTGCCGTTCTCGGCAATGTCGCCGTGCTGCAGGGTGAATCGAGCGTGATGTTCACCTCCTATCCGCCGATGATGGCCAAGCCGCACTTCTATCTGGCGCTGATCCTGTTCGCGGTCGGCGCGCTGATCGTCGTCGGCCAGTTCTTCGCCAATCTGATTGTGGCGAAGGAGGAGGGGGCTTTCCAGGGGTCGATGCCGCTGGTCACTTTCGGTGCGCTGACGGCCGCGATCATCGCGGTCTGGACGATCCTTTCGGGCGCGGCGATCCTGATCCCGACGCTGATGTGGTCGATGGGCTGGCTCTCGGACGTGGACCCGCTGGTGTACAAGGTCGTCTGGTGGGGCATGGGTCATGCCTCGCAGCAGATCAACGTCTCCGCTCACGTTTCGCTCTGGTACCTGGTCGGAGCCTTGCTGCTGGGCGCCAAGCCGCTCTCGGAGAAAGTCAGTCGTACGGCCTTCTTCCTCTACATCCTCTTCCTGCAGCTCGCGTCGGCGCACCATCTGCTCGCCGAGCCGGGCCTGTCGGCAAGCTGGAAGATCGTCAATACCAGCTACATGATGTATCTGGCGGTGTTGGGTTCCATGATCCACGGACTGACCGTCCCGGGTTCCTGGGAAGCCGCGCAGCGCCGGAACGGCTATGACAAGGGCATGTTCGAGTGGCTGCGCAAGGCGCCGTGGGGTAACCCGGCCTTCTCGGGTACGTTCCTGTCGCTTGTGATGTTCGGCTTCATCGGCGGTATCTCCGGTGTGGTGCTCGGTACCGAGCAGCTCAACGTGCTGATGCACAACACGCTGTATGTGCCGGGCCACTTCCATGGAACGGTCGTCACCGGAACGACGCTCGCCTTCATGGCCGCGACCTATCTCGTGCTGCCGCTGATTTTCCAGCGCGAGATCATCTGGCCGAAGCTTGCCAAGATCCAGCCCTACCTGTTCGGGATCGGGGCGGCCGGCATCTCGCTGTTCATGATGGGCGCCGGCACGCTGGGCGTCGCACGGCGGCACTGGGATATCACCTTCTCCGACGCGGAACTGAACTTCGCGCATTCGGCGGGTGCGTTTCTCATGATGGGCCTGAACGGCGTGTTCGCGGTCATCGCGGCGCTCGGCGGCATCATCTATGTGCTTGTGGTCGTCGGCACCGTGCTGTGGGGCAAGAAGATCACCAGCGGCCACAAGCTCACCTTCCCGCTTCATGCGGGCGGGGCGGCGGCGGCCTCCCAGTACGGCAGCCACGCGACGGTGAAACTGCCCGGCACGATTGTGCTGATCGCAATCTTCTTCGTCTCGTTCGTGCTCTACTACTTCATCAACTGGAAGTATCTCTCTGAATTGTGGCTGTTCCGCTGAGCTGCAAAAAAGAGGACACATGATGCTCGCCGCGATCCGTACGACCTGTTCGCTTCTGAAACTCAGAATCGGGGTTGCGATCGCGGCGAGTGCGCTTGCCGGCATGGTGGCGGGCAAGGACGTCTCGCCGGGCTTCGGCCAGATCGTGATCCTGCTGATCGCGGTGTTGGGTGCGTCGGGGGCGGCGGGCGCATTCAACCATTATTACGAACGCGAGCTGGACCGGCGGATGGCGCGTACGCGCTCCCGCCCGTTCGCGAGCGGCCGGTTGCAGCCAAGCGCCTGGTGGCCGGTCGCGTTTGCAATCCTCCTCGTGGCGTCACTGCTGCTGGCCGCGGCTGCAGGCGGCTTGCTCTCGTCGCTGTTCGTCTTTCTCGGCGCCTTCACCTACGGGATCGTCTACACTGTCTGGCTGAAGCGCCAGAGCGTCTGGAACATCGTCATTGGCGGACTGGCAGGCAGTTTTGCCGTGCTTGCGGGCGCGGCCGCGGTCGGATCCTCGCTCGAACCGTTCCCGATCGCACTGGCGATCGTACTGTTTCTGTGGACGCCACCCCATTTCTGGAGCCTTGCCGCGGCCAAGCGCGAGGATTACGCGGCCGCCGGCATTCCGATGCTGCCGGGTGTCACCTCGCAGCCGGTCTGGACGTCGGCCATCCTGCTGCACACGCTGGCTTTGGTTGCGATCTCGCTCGTGCCGCTCTGGTACGGCCAGGGCTGGGCTTATGGCGTCTGCGCCACGATTGGGGGCGTGTGGTTTCTCTGGAAGAGCCTGCTGCTCTTTCTCGCGCCCGGCCAGCGGACGGCGATGGCGAACTTCTTCGCTTCACTGATCCAATTGACGCTTCTGATCCTCGGTGTCGGGCTCGATTATCTGGCCCGCTATGTCGGGTGAGGCCGTGCGCACCTTCGCCATGATTGTTGCCGTAGGGGGGATTCTCGCCGCCGTTCCGACGCTCGCCAGCACGCAGGCGCCTTCTGCCCGTCTCGATGCGAGACAGGCGCTCGAACGCAGCGAATCCGCGATCGGCCGCACTATCGGCAGCTACACGTTGACGACGGCGTCAGGACAGAGCCTCGGACTTGCATCGCTGCGCGAAAAGCCGCTCGTGATCAGCTTGGTCTATTCCGCCTGCAGTTCGGTCTGTCCGGTGACCACCCAGCATCTGATTGACGCCGTTGATCAGGCGAACAAGGTCTTCGGCGCCGACCGGTTCAACATCCTGACGGTCGGGTTCGACGCGCGAAACGACACGCCCGTGCGCATGGGTCAGTTCGCCTCGATGCAGGGCATTAAGGCGTCGAACTGGTACGTCGCGAGCGCCGACAGCGCCACCATCAGCGCACTGTTGCGCGATCTGGGATTCAGCTATGCGCGTATTGCAGGCGGCTTCGATCACGTCACGCAGACTACAATTCTCGACCGTGGCGGGCGCGTCTATCGCCACGTCTATGGAGACGATTTTCCTATCCGCATATTCATGGAACCGCTGCGCGACGTGGTTTATGGCCAGACTCAACCGCTGACCGTCAGCGGAATCATCGATCGGATTAAGTTTATCTGCACGACCTTCGATCCAGGCGCGGGCCGCTATAAGATCGACTATGGGTTGATTTTCGGCAGCTCGCTCGGCGCCCTCTCGTTGCTTATATTCGGCTTCCTGATCGCGCGTGAATGGCGCCGGACGACGCGCCGGGCCTGAGCGCGATTGTGATTTGTCAAGGAATGCCAGGCGCCAGGCGTTAGCCTAATAAAAATTGACAGGAGCACGGCGTGATTCACGCAATCCGAGCTATTTTGCGGCGCGGCTTCGAACTCATCGAACGGCCATTCGACTATCTGTTCGGCGCCTCGCTCAATCCGCTCAAGCAGCTTGGCGCACTCGGCTTTTTCTTTTTCTGGGTCGTCGCGGTCAGCGGAATCTATCTGTTCATCTTCTTCGACACCGGCATCGAGCGTGCCTATCAGTCGGTCGAATATCTGACCAACGATCACTGGTACCATGCTGGCGTCATGCGCAGCCTGCACCGCTACGCGTCCGATCTGATGGTCGTCATGGTGCTGACGCATCTGCTGCGTGAGTTCGCCTACGATCATTATCGCGGCGCGCGCTGGTTTTCCTGGTTTACCGGCCTGCCGATTATCTGGCTGCTCTATACGAGCGGCATCACCGGCTACTGGCTGGTTTGGGACAAGCTCGCGCACTATGTCGCGATCGTGTCCTCGGAACTGCTCGACTGGCTGCCGATCTTTGGCGAGCCCATCGCACGCAATTTCATCTCCACTGGTACCCTGACGAGCCGCTTCTTCACCTTAATGGTGTTCATGCATGTAGCGGTGCCGCTGATCCTTTTGTTCATCATGTGGGTGCACATCATCCGCATTTCGCGGCCGAAGGTGAATCCGCCGCGCATGCTGGCCGGACTCACGCTCGCCGCGCTGATCGCGGTATCGCTCTGGAAGCCTGCGGTCTCGCAGGGCCATGTCGACATGGCCAAGGTGTCGACCGAACTCGGCCTCGATTGGCTTTATCTGCCGCTCTATCCTCTGGTTGATTTGTGGGGCAAAGGCGGCGTGTGGGCGTTCCTGCTCGCCTTTTCGGTCATGCTCGGGCTGATGCCGTGGCTGCCGCCGCTGCGCAGGGCAAAGGCAGCCGAGGTCTTCCTCGATCACTGCAACGGGTGCGGGCGCTGCGTGGAGGATTGTCCCTACGAGGCGATCCGGATGGTGAAGCGGACAGACGCGCTGCCGTTCCCGACCCAGGCTCAGGTCAATCCGTCGCTCTGCGTCGCCTGCGGCATCTGCGCGGGCGCCTGTCCCTCGTCGACGCCGTTCCGCCGGACCGAGGACCTCGTCACCGGCATCGATTTGCCGGAATATCCGATCCGGCTGCTGCGTGAACGGACGGTTGCTATGTCCAGCACTCTCTCCGGCCCGGCCCGGGTTCTGGTGCTGGCCTGCGATCATGGCGGTGCGGCCCGTCGCAAGGAGCAGACCGTGCATGTGCCGTGCGTGGCCATGGTGCCACCGTCCTTGATCGATTTCATCCTCAGCCGAAATCTGGCAGACGGTGTGGTCGTGGCGGGCTGCTCGGAATCCGCCTGCTTTAACCGGCTTGGCGGCGACTGGACCGAGCAGCGCTTCGCGGGCGAGCGCGATCCCTATCTGCGGGCGCGCGTGCCGCGCGAGCGGATCGCCACCGTCTGGACCTCCAAGCTTGCGGTCAGTCAGACCGAGGCGAGTATCGCGGCCTTTACGGACAAGATTGCCGCGTTGCCGCCGGCAAAACTGCGCTCGCCGCTGCCGCCTTCGATCCGCATCCTGGAGCAGGGCGCGGACGAAACGCAGACTGCGGGCGGCCAGCAGAAGGCGGAGGCGCCCAATGACTAATCCGCTGCGCACGGCCGGACAATTCGTGGTCATTCTCGCCCTGTTCATGGCGGTGGCCGCCTTCTCGAACTGGCCAGTCTACCGGCAGAACCCGGAGGGGAGCGCGGTGGTGATGCTGACTTTCGTGCATGGTGCCGACCGCCAGGCCGAGTGTCGTCGCCTGACGCCGGCCGAAATCGCCAAACTGCCGCCCAATATGCGGCGAGTGCAGGAGTGCCCGCGCGGCCGCCGGCCGCTCGAGGTCGAACTCGATATCGGCGGCAAGACCGTCTATCGTGCGAGCCTGCCGCCGTCCGGCATTGCCGGGGACGGACCGTCGAAAGTGTACGAGCGTTTCGTATGGCCGGCGGGCGAGTACGATATTGCCGTCAGGATGCGCGACTCGCCGCGGCAGGAAGGATTCGATTACATACGCAGCGAGCATGTGAAGCTTGCGCCGGATCAATTGCTGGTTATTGATTTCAATCCGCAAGGTCGCGAATTTGTCTTTCGCTGAGAGGTGAAGTCATGGCTCTGCTGCATTGGAAAGACCAGTATGCGACCGGCATCGAGGCCGTGGATCACGAGCATCGCGAGCTGATCGATCTCATCAACCGCCTGCATGACGAGATGCGCTCCAAGGCCTCGCAATCCTCCGCCGAGGCGTTTTTCGGAGACCTGCTGAAGGGCATTTCGGCGCACTTCGCGCTTGAGGAACGCTTCATGCGCGAGCATCGCTACCCGATGCTGCCTCAGCACAAGGCCGACCACGAGCGGCTGCTGGATGAAATCCGCGACATCATGGACGATTTCATCGAGGGCAAAGGACTGCAGGAAAGCTCGCTGGCGACGCGGCTCGATGCCTGGTTCTCGCGCCATTTCGAGACGCATGATTCCCACCTGCACCGGGCGCTCGGTATGCATCCGCATTGACGGCCGCTCGCGCCGGCAGATGTGGGTACGCGACGTGCTGCGGCCGCACAAGCGTGCTCGCGCCCGCCGGCTTGATTTTGATCAGGGGTGGACGGCGGACGCGGCCTAGTATCAGGCGAACGCCGCAGGATCGGAGCGTCAAATGGCGGATGTGCAGGGATTGACGATGGATGCTGCTCCGGCACGCGGCCGCGCCGATACCTCGCTCGATGAGGTCGAGCTTGTCGACGACGCGGACGTGATGATCGGAACCATGGGCAAGCTCCTGGCGCACGAGCTGGGCCTGCGGCATCGCGCGGTATCCGTCTTGATCCATGACCGGCAGAATCGCTTGCTGATCCATCGGCGTGCCGCGAACAAGTATCATTCCGGCGGCTTGTGGACGAACACCTGCTGCAGCCACCCGCGTCCCGGCGAGCCCGTGCTGCGGGCTGCCACGCGGCGGTTGAAGGAGGAGATGGGGATCGATGTCGTGCTCAGCCCGCTCTTCGTGATGCAGTATCGGGCGCGGGTCTCCCGACGGCTGATCGAGAGCGAAGTGGTCCATGCTTTCAGCGGTTGTTTTGAGGGTACGCCGGAGCCGGATTCGTCGGAGGTGTCCGACTGGCGCTGGATTTCCCTGCCGGACCTGTGTGCCGATATCGATCGGCGACCTGAGCGTTACACGATCTGGTTTCGGTATTTCCGCAGCCGGCATTGGCCGGCCATCTGCCAGGCGGCGACCGCGTCCGCCGTGCGCGTTTCCGATCTGCAGGAAAGCCCGGCCTGAGTGAGCGTCGTCATACAACCGAGGCGATATGACGCGGCGGGGGATACATCTTGGGATGAGGAGCTGATGCTTGATGAAAATCAAGGCGTCTTGCGGCGAAAGGTTTGAGTGATACTAATCAGCATCGAGGGAACGAAGCACGATGATGATCAGAGTTCTGACAGCTACTGCCATGCTCACCGCCGCCATCGGCACTGCGGCCGCCCAGGATCTTGCGGCCGGCGCGACCGCGTACAAGAAGTGCGCCGCCTGCCATGACGTTGGACCGACCGCCAAGAACAAGGTTGGCCCGGTTCTCAACGGACTGGAAGGACGCAAGTCCGGGACGATCGAAGGCTACAATTACTCGGAAGCAAACAAGAGCTCGGGCCTGACATGGGACGAGGCCACCTTCCTTGACTACATCAAGGATCCGAAGGCCAAGATTCCGAAGACCAAGATGGTGTTTGCCGGAATCAAGACCGAAGCCGAAGCCAAGAATCTCTGGGCTTACATCAAGCAGTTCGGTCCGGACGGTCAGAAGAAGTAATCTGCCGGGCGTTCGCACCGCGAGCGACGCAGCTCCGACGGCAGTTCATAGTGAAATAAAGGGCGGCGCTATGCCGTCATGCGAGCGGCAGCCATTGCCGCTCGTTGCCGCTCGTTGCCGTTCTGGCCGGTGACGATGGCCGTCGCATCGGGAAAGTGCTCAAGCGTGGCGGCGATTTCCCGCTCTGCGGCAGCATAAAGCGCGGTCGAGAGAGCATCGGCGACCGCCGCCGACGGATGATGTACCGTCACGCACCGCCACAGATTTGCACTTTGCCCGCTGCGCGGATCGAAAAGATGGTGCGCCGTGCCTGCGGCTCCGAATACGCAGCCCGAGCCTTCCGATGTTGCAAGCGCGCCCTCAATCAGGGGGAGGGACGGAGCATCCTTACGTGCGATGAGCCATGCGCCGCCATCGCGCTGCGGCCCAAGCGCGCGCTGCTCCCCAAGATCGACCAGCACGTGGCGCAGGCCCCGTCGGTACAGAAGCTCGGCGATGCGGTCCGTGACATAGCCTTGGCCCAGGCCGTTCAGGGTGATTCGCTGGCCGTCGGCAAGGCTGATTGCCGCCGCGGACAGGGAAATCTGGCGCCAGTCCACGAGACGCCGTGCCGCCGCGCGCCTTTTCTCCGACAGCGCTCCTGCGTTCGGCGCAGCGGCAAACCAGTCGGCATGCGCTTCCCATAAAGCCTGGACGGTCGGATCGAACAGGCCGCCGCTCGCACGGGCTGTCGCGAGTGCCAGCGCAAGCGCCGCACGCATATCACCGCTCGGACGCTCAAGATGACCGGTCTTGTTCAGGCGACTGATCTCCGAATCGTCGCGGAACAGGCTCAGCGCGCCTTCGAGCCGTTCGATTTCGTCGGATATGAGCGGCATCAGCGAGCGCGCGAACCCTGGTTCGATCCCGCCAAAGAGAATCCGCGCCTCCGCGCCCATCGCGAGGCCATGCCATTCATAGGCCGCGGCACGTCTTGGACCGGCGAGGTCGGTGAGGCATCCGGCCGCGGTCGCAGCGAAGATCGCAAGGGCACGCCGGCGCGTGGGACGGTCA
>WBZO01000844.1_pt1 | contig 55766 bp, 54 predicted proteins | sample 5204261 | NCBI WGS metagenome assembly WBZO01 (sample SAMN12412400, study PRJNA552823) | activated sludge metagenome | isolation source: activated sludge from anammox sidestream of wastewater treatment plant... | place: USA: North Carolina | collected 2017-09
ACCTGGTCATGCCGGACATGGACGGTTTCATGACCTGCACCAAGATCCGGTCGCTCCCGGGAGGGAAACGCATCCCGATCCTGATCATGACGGGATTGGAAGACGCCGCCTCGATCGCCCAGGCTTACGAACATGGCGCGACGGACTTCGTCAACAAGCCCGTCAACTCCATGATCCTGTGCCACCATATCCGATACATGCTCCGCACGAGCAACGTGCTTCAGGCCCTGGTCAAGAGCGAGGCACGACTCGAGCTTGCCCAACGCATCGCGCGCATCGGGAATTGGGACTGGACGCCGGCCACCGGACGATTCAGCATGTCCAACGAATTGTGCCGCATCGTGGGCATCAGACCGCAAGACTTTTCCGGCACCCTCGATGCGTTCCTGACTCTGGTGCATCCCGACGACCGGAACGCAGTCCGGGATGCCCTGCAGAAAATCGTCAGCCACCACGCGCCTTGCGATATCGACCACCGCGTGATTCTGCCGAACGGCGCGGACTTTTCGATCCATTTACAGGCGGAAGGCGTGCGCGACGAGCAGACGCACGAACTCACGGTCATCGGGACGGCCCAGGACATCACCGAGCGCAAGCAGGCCGAACGGGCTATTCATCGGCTGGCGTATTACGACAGCCTGACGGGCCTGGCCAATCGTGTGCTTTTCAAGGATCGACTCTCGACCGCCATTTCGCATGCCGAACGATACGGACAACACCTCGCGACCCTGTTCATCGACCTGGACCGTTTCAAGATGATCAACGACACCCTCGGCCATACGGTCGGCGACCTGCTGTTGACCCAGGTAGCGGAACGGCTGAGTGAGTCCGTACGCCACAGCGATTCCGTCGGCCGGCATGCCGAAAATGAGACGTCCCATGCGCTGGCGCGTCTGGGCGGAGACGAGTTTACGATTCTGATCACGAATTTGACGCAGCCCCAGGATGCCGGCAAGGTGGCGAGGCGCATTCTCGAATCGCTGACCCAGCCCTTCAACATCGAAGGCCACGAGGTCTTCATTTCGGCCAGCATCGGCATCTCGATCTTTCCCAACGACGGCCGGACCGTGGACTCGTTGCTCAAGAACGCCGATACAGCCATGTACCACGCCAAGGAACAGGGCCGAAACAATTGCCAATACTACTCCTCGGGGTTGAACGCCGCAGCCGCCGAGCGACTCGATTTGGAAAGCGACCTGCGTCGCGCGCTGGAACGCGAGGAATTCGTCGTCTACTACCAACCCAAGCTGAACATCCATACACGGGAGATTCTCGGAGCCGAGGCGCTGGTCCGCTGGCGCCACCCCAAGCGGGGAATCCTCGCTCCCGGCATCTTCATGAGCGCCGCGGTGGACACGGGTCTCGTTCGTCCGATGGACGAGTGGGTGCTGCGGGAAGCCTGCCGGCAGGTTCGCGACTGGACACAGGCGGGACTCTCGGCCATCACCGTCTCCGTCAACGTCTCCAACTCGCTCTTTCACGGGCGCACGTTGATTGCCACGGCCTCGGATGCGCTGCAAAAAACCGGCATCTCGCCGGATCAACTCGAACTGGAGCTGACCGAGTCGATCGCCATGCGAGACGTGGATGCGACGGTGACGATGCTCGAAGAACTGCGATCGATGGGCCTGCGCCTCTCGATCGACGATTTCGGGACCGGCTATTCCTCGTTGAGCTACCTGCAGCGCTTTCCCTTGAGCCGCCTCAAAATCGATCAATCGTTCGTGCGTGATTTGTTGAGCAACGAGAATAACGTGAAGATCACCAAGGCGATCATTGCGATGTCGCACAGCATGAATTTGTCGGTGCTGGCGGAGGGCGTCGAGACGGAGGAGCAGTTGGCGAAGCTACGGGAGGAAGGGTGCGACGAGGTGCAGGGGTATCTGTTCAGCCGGCCGGTCCCGGCGGCGGATTTCGAGAAGATGCTCAGGCACGGTGTCGATGCCCATAAAGCAGCGTGATATTGATCCGCCGGTTGGTCAGTCCCTCCTTGAACGCAATCTCATCGGTTTCGTGAAACAGATCTGAGTTGAACAGCACGGCGCGGTTTGCACGGTAGGTGATCTTCACCTCCTGCGCCCGCTCGGCCTTGAGCCACTCGTAGATCCGGCCGCGGTTCTGATCGCTGTTGTAGGCCTTGAAGTTCCAGTCCCTCGGTGCCTCCTTATCCCACACCACGAGCCCGCCGCTTTCCGGATTCAGATTCGCCTCGTCCGGCGTGATCCAGAAATTGACGTTCACCGCGGCCGCGTCGGCATGGATGTTCAAACCGCGCCTGGCGCTGTCATGCTTGAACGCCCAGGCTTGCGTGAGCCGATGGCTCCCGAAGATGCCGGGCAATCGTGTCCGCAACTCTTCCGCGATCTGCAGGAGGAGCGGGGACGCGAACCCGTCGCCCAGGAACGCGCCGATATAGCCGTTCTCATAGTCCTTCTTCCAAATCGTGGAATGCCAGCAGAAGTCTCGCAGTCGATCGAGCGCCTCCTGGGTCAGCAGGCCGTCGATGAAGGTGACTTCCGGCTTGCGGGCATGGTAGCGCGCTTCGATCGCGGCGCAGTCCAGGGCGGGATTCACCGCCCCCCCGGTCAGTTCCGGACAGGGTGCAATGTACAGGAATCGATTGAAGGAGGGGGCGATGGTTTGCAGGTCGGCTGCCGCAATCGGTATGCGGTTGGTTGTGGACGAACCGGCCGTCGCATCGGCCCGGTCTCGCAGGTCGAGCAACGATCTCAGGTAGGGACGCCACCCATCTTCGATGCGGCCCTGGTCGAGCAGCAGCTGAATCTGCTCCGCGTCATGCTTGAGGCGTGACCGATACACAAAGTGTTCCTTCGCCGGACGACCGTGATTGTGCTTCGCTTCCGCGGTCCGGGCGAAACATTCGAGGGCTGCGTGAGAGTCGCCGTTCCATATGTGGGCGATGCCGAGGTTGTACAGCGCCGTGAGATACAAGGGTTGAATGCGCAACGCCGTCTGGAAGGACTCGATGGCCTGTGCGGTCCGTCCGTTCTCCAACAGGACCAGCCCGAGGTTGTTGTGGGCCTCCGCGTGCACCGGCTTGATCGTGATCGCACGCCGGTATGCGTCCTCCGCCCTCGCCAGGAGTCCTTGCTCCTTGAGCGCCACACCGAGGTTGTTGAGGGCATCGGCGGAATCCGGTCGCAGCGCCAAGGCCTGCTCGTAGGCAGCGACCGCTTCAGAGAGCCGCCCGGCTTCTTTCAGCACATTCCCAAGATTGGCTTGCGCTTCGACATAGCGTGGATTCTCTCGAAGAGCCGTCCGATACGCGGTGATGGCGTCATCGAACCGGCCGGCCCGCTGCAGCACCACACCATGGTTGAAATGAAAAATCGGATTGCGGGGGGTGCGCGCGCAGGCTTGGGCGAGCAGGTCCGCCGCCTGAGCCACGTCACCGCGTCGATAGGCGAGCAGGCCGAGTCCGTGGAGTGCGTCCGGTTGCCCCGGCACCGCGTCCAACACGAGGAGATAGGCCCGTTCCGCCTTGTCCAAACGCCCGGCCTGATGGTGGGCGGCGCCTTCGCCCAGCAACGCCCGAGTGGTCATGGCATCGGCATGGCCGCTGCCGCGAGCGGCTAGTTTCTCCTGACGCCGACGCTCCTCCCGATTCATGGCAAGGTCCTCCGCCTCGACGATGCGTTCAGGACAGCAGGGTACCGTACCAGGGGGGTAGGGGTCAAAAAGAACTACGAAGCATTGGAGGGAAAGGGAGAGTCGGCGTTACGCGGCGTCGGCTACGTCTTGGCGTTTGCGGCGTTGCCCGAGGATATCGAGGGCCGCCACCCGGTAGCATTCGGCGAAGGTCGGGAAGTTGAAGATGGTGTCGATGAACCGGTCGATGGTGGCACCGGACTGCAGGGCCATCTGCCCCAGGTGGATCAACTCGGTGGCGTCTTCCCCCACGATCTGAACCCCCAGCAACTGCTCACCGGAGGGATCGGCGACCAGTTTGAGCAGCCCGTTGCAGGCACCGGTGATTTGGCCCTTGGCAATTTCGTCAAAGCGCGCTCGGCCGATCAAAGGACCGCGGAAACGGGCTTGCGCCTGTGTCTCGTCCAGGCCGATCGAGGCGATTTCAGGAATGGTGTAAATGCCGAGCGGCATCTGATTGGCGGACTCGCCGACCGCCAGCCGCAAGGCGTGACTGACCGCGCGTCGCCCCTCTTCCATCGCGCGCGAAGCAAGCGCCCCTTGTCCCGCCATATCCCCGGCCGCATAGATGTGGGGAACCATGGTCTGGCCGTATTCATTGATCGTCAGCCGACCCTTTTCGTTCAGTTCCAGGCCTGCCGCCGCCAAGTTGAGCTCCTCGATGTTCGGCTGGCGGCCGATCGCGACGAGCATCTTCTCACTCTTCACGGCCATGCCGTTTTCAAGCGTCGCCACCACCGAAGACACCCCGTCCCATGCGACGTCCGTGACCGTATGGCGAGAATAGAATCGTCCTCCATTGCGCTCGAAGTTGCGTTGGAAGATCTCGACGATCTCCGGGTCGAGGAATTCCAGCGGTCGCTCGGCCTTGTCGATGATCGTGACCTCGACGCCAAGAAGTGAAAACATGGAGGCATACTCGCAGGCGATGACCCCGCCGCCCACCACCGTCAACGAGTGCGGAAGGTAGATCATCGACAGGATGGAGTCGCTGTCCAGCACGTGTTCGTGATCGATTTCGATGTTCGGAGAGGACTTGGGCCGTGAGCCTGTCGCCAGCACGAACAGGTCGCCAGTCAGCGCCTGACGCATCCCATCGACCGATTCCAACTCGATTTCATGATCCGTGAGGAAGCGTGCGCAGCCGTGCAGATACGTGACGTTATTGCGCTGCAATTGGTTCGTCATGAACGTTTCGTGCGCCTTGATGACCTCCTGCAATCGGTGCAAGAGCGAGGGCACCGACACATCGGTACGCAGACGGCCTTCAAACGCCTCGCTGGACCGTTTGAGCCGTTCATGCTGGAGCGCGCTTTCGCGCAGGGTTTTGCTGGGAATGGTCCCGCGATAGACGCAGTTGCCCCCGATGCCCTGTTCCTTTTCGATCAGGGCCACCCGCTTGCCGGCCTTGGCACCCTGAATTGCGGCCTTCTGTCCGGCCGGCCCACTGCCGACCACGATAACGTCGTAATGCATCGACTTGCTCACAAGGGCATGGCCTCGACGGCCTTGCTGACTTTTTCTTTCATCCCCAGGAGGGCATCGAGGTCTTTGGGGTAGATATTGAGGTCGGCCAGCACGGGCAGTTCGCGCAGCCCGGCCTCGTCCAGGGAGTCCGGATCCAAGTGGTGTTGCGCGAGCCGATCGGCCAGATGGGTAATCATGCATTCCTGCCTGGCGTTGGCCGATTGGTCGTAATGTTCGAAGAAGGCGATGGCTTCCGCGACCTGCTTCGGGAGCCCCCACTTTTCCGCCACCAACTGACCGACCTGCGTCTGATACCCTCCCAGCAATTGCTTCAGAAGCGTGCGTTCCAGTTGAACTTTCAACTCCTTGGCGATGGTCGCGACCGTCTGCAGGACGACCGGCTGGCCGATGCCGTGCAGCAGCCCGCAGAGGTAGGCGCTTTCCACGTTGAACCGTCGCAATCGGGCGATTTCCTTCGCATAGGCGCCGCTGGCCAGCGATTGCTGCCACAGCCGTTTCACATCGTCATCAAACCCCGGGACCTTGAACACACTGCTCTTCAAGGAAGCGGTGAAGGCGATCTCGGACATCAGGTTCATGCCCAGCATCGTCACCGCATGTTGCAGGGAGACGACCGGGTTCCTGGTCATATACGCCGGGCTATTGGCGATGCGGATGACGTGCGCGGCCAATGCCTGGTCCTGATGGATGAGGGCGGCGAGCTTCGCGGATTCGGCATTGGGGTCGTAGACCATCCCCAGAATCTGAGCCGCCACCTGCGGCAGCAACGGCAATTCGATCGCACCCTTCTGGATGCGATTCATGAGTAGCTGTTCCAAGGGTTCAGTGGGGGTCTGCTTGGCGGCTTGGCTGACGTCAACGCTCATAAGGTACTCACAGGTGAGTGGGGATCCCAAATGGTTTGGTTGTAGATCCTTGTCGGTTATTTCCCTTTGAAACCTTAACCGAGGACCGGCCCTGCGGATTGGAGCGTCCGGGCTTGGGGTGTTATACTGCCGCCGATCATGTCCGCGCCGCCGCCGGAGACCCTCTGACCATGTCATCCTTCGCTCTATCCAGAGTTCTCCTGCTCGTGGTTGCCTTGTTCGGCCTTGCGGTCTTGCCCACCTTTGGAGGCGAGGGGACGACGGGGGCCGGGCCCGACGCGGAAGACGTCCTGAGGGAAACCAAGGAGGCGGTGGAAACCACGAAACAGTATACGGTTCAACAAAAAGAGGCCTTCAGCAAGAAAGTTCAACACGAACTCAAGGAAATGCAGGGCAAGATCTCTGAGCTACGACGTAAGGCGGAGAATGCATCGGCCGAGGCCAAGGTCGAGTTCGAGCGAGCGATCAAGGATCTTGAGAAGAAGAAGGACGAAGCCAGGAAGAAGCTCGACGAGGTCAATGAAACCACCAACTCGGCATTCGTGAAGCTGCGCGATGGGATGGTGGCGGCGATCGAAGAGTTGAAGAAAAGCTATACCGATGCCGTTTCCAAATTGCCCTAAGCGACTGACGGCCATCATGCGTCTGTCACTCCTTGGTCCAGCTCGGGAATTTGTCCTCACCCTGTGCGGCCAGAGCTGAACAGGGCTGTCATTTGCCCGCCACATACGGTATCTTAGCTCCACGCATCGTATCCTCTGACTTTTCATGCCGCTACGCTTTGCCCTCTACACAGGTTGCGCCGCCAAGGGTGCAACACCGGAACTGTACCAGTCGACGATGGCGATCATCGGCCGCCTGGGCATCGAGGTCGTCGAACTCGGCGCCGCTTCCTGTTGCGGAGCCGGGGTCGTGGCGGAAGCGGATCCCGATGTCGCGTTGGCGTTGAACGCGAGGACATTTGCCCAGGCTGAGCGGCTCGGACTCGACATCATGACCATCTGCGGTACCTGCCAGGGCGTGATGAGCGCGGCCAACCGTCGGTTCAAGCAGGAACCGGATACACTGGAGCGGATCAACAACTTGTTGGTCCGGGACGGCATGACATACCGGGGGCGGGTCCAAGTCAAACATCTGCTCTGGATCGCCGTGCGGGACATCGGTCTCACGCGCCTATCGGACAGCGTGCGGAATCCGCTCACGAACCTCCGCATCGCGCCGTTTTACGGCTGCTACATGTTGAGGCCCTCTTGGGACCTGGGCTTTGACGATCCCGAGAATCCCTCTTCATTGGAACGGGTGATTCGCGCGGTCGGCGGGGAACCGGTCGCCTACGCGGGCCGCACCAAGTGCTGCGGCTTTCCCATCATTCTCGAGAAGGAAGCCATCGCGGTCGCCATGGCCGGAACCAATATGAAGGAGGCCCGCGACCACGGGGCGGAGGTGATGGTCACCCCGTGCCCTCTGTGCCACATGAGCTTGGATATTTATCAAGAGCGGGCCGGTCGCGCCGTCGGGTCGACGCTCGACCTGCCGATTCTCCACCTGCCCCAGTTGCTCGGATTGGCCATGGGAATCCCGGCCAAGGATCTGGGCGTTTCGCGCCATCTGATTTCCCTCGACAGCATCGTCAAACGGGTTGAGTCGTCCTACGGCATGCCATCACCGTCACCGGAGCATTCAAAATGAACGTGATTACCCTGTCGGATTGTCACCAGTTCAGCGCCGAGAAGATGAAGAAGAACAACCTCTTTCAGACCGAGCGGTTTTTTTGTGACATCTATTGCTTCGAACCGGGCCAGGAGCAAAAGGGGCACATCCACGGAGAGCAGGACAAGGTCTACATTGTCTTGGAAGGACAAGGCACCTTCCACATCGGTGCACAGAAGCAGGTTCTGAAAGCCGGGCAGGGAACCATGGCGCCGGCGGGCGAAGAACACGGCGTGAAGAACGACAGCGGGCAACGACTCAAAGTCCTCGTGTTCGTAGCCCCGAACCCCTGACGGAATCCGTCGAACTGACGGCCTGTTGATGCGAAGAGGCGGGGAAGGCGGCTGTCGGCGGCCCGTTACCTTCCGCTTAACGGCGCGGTGACGGTAATGGCGCCGGCCAGGTCCCCCTCGCGGTGCCCTTCCTTGGGATAACCGGAAACATCCAGCTCGCCCTTCGGTTCTCCGTGGCAATCCAGGCAGGGCTTTGCGTAGTAGATCGGCATGACGACGCGGAGCATTTTCCCTTCTTCCGTCAATTCACTCACATAGGCTTCGGCTCTCGGCCGTCCGGACAGCCACTTGAGGGCTGAGGCCTCGTACTCGTCCGGTTCGTTCTTGGGGTTTCTCGGCGCCAACGTCGTCTGCTTCAGACGAACCTGTGAGGTTTTGGAGAAACGCGCGGACGCTTGGCTCCCATAGGTGGCGGGGATGAAATTCTTGTAGGCGATCCCGCGCTGATTGATGACCACCTGGGCGGCGGCAACCACGTCCTTGCTCGCCAGGACAAGCGCGGGCAGCAGTTCCTTCGCCAGGGGAGGCAAAAGCGGCGACGGAGGCGTCTTGGCCAAAGTGGTCAGGTCGATTCCGGTTCTCCCGCGAAACTCGACGATCAGTTGCTGCTCGAACGCCTCGGGGGTGAAGCCCTTGTCCCCCTTGTGCGGATCGTCGATCAGGGCCTGATTGCGTTCGATGACCGCCCGTCCTGACTCGAGAAGCTTGGCCAAGAGACGGGCGGTCTCCTCCGCCTCCGGCCGTTCCGCCGCGTTGCCCCAGCAGGGGAACCAGAAGAGTCCGAGCACCGCCAGGGCGAGAGTCAATCGAAGTTGGCTTTTCATCACTCCACTCCCTTCGTCTGCGTCAGCGAGGGCTCTCCTCCCGACAGGTCCCTTGCATGTAGTGGGTCACCATTTTCTCGGCGTCAAAGGCCAACCCTTCCGTCGAGGCGCGACGGGGAAAGGCGTAGTCCTCTTCCAGCCAGCGCCGCCGCATCTCGGCCAGGCGGCCCGCTTCATCCAACTGTGACAGCACGTCGTTGACGAGCCAGCGGAGTTGGTAGCTTTCTTCGGCCATGGCCACGGCATATTGGTCTCTTGTCAGTCGCCACGCCCGTCCGTCCTGCGAGGTGAGGAGGCTCCAGTCCTTGCGCACGTGCGCCACCACATAGCCGAGTACCGGCTGAGCGCCGAGGATCACGTCGACCGGCGGAACGGCCGCCGTATCGGCATATTCAAAGGCCGCCGGCAAGGAATCACATACGATGAGCCGGTTCGCCGTCAGGTTTGCGATCGCGTAGTGGTGTGCGGCCGTGTCGTTCTGCACCGCGATGGTCAGTCCCTGAAGTGCCGATCGTGCCGGCGGCAGGGGATCAGTGGCCGCGGGAGGGTGCATGTTCTCACGAACCTGCTGCACGACCTCCCGACGTTTGGTGATGCCGCCGATGCCGCCGTCGTAGAAATAGGGGATGGAGTAGGCGACGCCCGCCCGCGATGGGGCCGGAGTGTTGGCCACGACCGCCGACACGAACAAGTCCAGGTGGGATTCGTTGAGCAACCGAAAGAGTTCCCGGAACCGGACGAGATGCAACACCGGTGTGACGGGATGGCCGCAACGGCGAGACAACCCATCGCTCAGCGCCTGCACGAGTTCCACATCGAGGCCGGTCACCCGCGCACCTTCGTCGGTCCAGATCGCCGGGAACACGAAGGGCCGGAACGGCTCGATCGCCAACCCCACCTGAACCCGTCCTCGTTCACAGATGGTCTCCACCTCGTTCGCCGACACCGGAATGACCTGTTCGATCGTATCGATGAGCAGGCCGCAGCCGGAGAGCGCAGCGCACCACACCGTCGGGAGCAGCAGGCGTGTCATGCGTCGGATCAGAATCGAACGCCGGTCAAGAATACCCATTGCTGTGCCTGTCCTGCTTCGCCTCGAAAGTCCACACCATACTGGGTGTACTGCATTCCTACGTCGACCGACAGACCGCGCGCGACTGGAAATCGCACGCCCAACTGGCCGCCGATCAAATGTCCCGGTCCGTTGTTGCCCGGACCCGGCAATACGCCGCCGGCCAGGAACCCGAGATAGGGCACCGCCCGGTCCTCCAAGGGGCCGAACAACAGATGCCGAATCACGCGGTTCAAGGGTTTGTGTTTTGGGAAATCCAGAATGTCGATGAAGTTGTTCCAACGGGGATTGAGAAACAGCGAATGCTGGTCGGTCCGAAACTCACTGGTGTGGATGCTGAAGTATTGGTAGGTGCCGCGCACCTCGATCTGGCCGTACCGAAACGCAGTCACGCCCACCTGCACGCCGATCTCACGGTCATCCGGCGCGAAGGTTTGCTGGCGTATCGCGATGTCGACGTTGAAGGGCCGCAGGGGAAAGAACTCTGGGATGGCCTCCTGTGCCGAGACTGCCGGGCAGCAGAGGATGAGACCGATGAGCAGCAGGGCACCGTACGCTACCGCTCTGGAAGGCCCCCCGCGTATCGCTCCCCACTCGGCGGACAGGAACGGCCAGCGCGTGGGGAGGCTCCGATCGCCGTCGCTGGGCCGAGGGGGAGGCCCGTCCGTCAGGGTGTAGGGGACACCGGGCTTGCGGAGATGCATGACTTCATGACCTCAACCTGACAGCCCCTGCTCTCGCCCATGCCTCGTTGGACGGCCTGCTGAAGGGCCTCAGCCGACACAGCACCGGAAACGACATCCACCAGGACATGGTCCGGGACCGTTTCAAACTCGACGCGTCGCACCGCGGAGAATTCCGACAGGGCGATCGCAATCCGGTTCCGTTGCTCCGGACACTCCGCGCCGGTGAGCATCAAGGCGACGCGCTCGATGGATGGGCTCGGTTCTGCGCTCTGAGCCACCGCGTTCACAGGCATGATCAGCGGGGCGAGAAACAACCAGCTCATCATCCACGACCGATGCCGGATTCCCCCGCTTATGTTTCGCATAGGCTCTCTCGGGAAGGCCGGCCGGTCCTCTGGGACCGGCCGGATTCCTTGCCTCTGTACCGCTACTTTGCCGGCAGTTCCCAAGGCACCATCGGCATCAGCGGCGCCGGCTTGGCATCGGGACCCGCCAGCAGCACGGCAATCGCGCCCCGCAGCGCACCGGTGAGCGAATGGGTCACGAGCGGATACGCGCCGGGGGATTCGACGACCACATCAAACGTCGCCGCGCTGCCGGGGCCGACGACGTAGGTTTGCACGCCTTTCAGATTGTTGGCGGGATTGCCGCTCTCATACACGTTGTCCCAGATCTCGCCGATCGGGTGGAACGCCGAGAACTCGTTCGGGCCGGCATTGACGAAATAGATTCGGACCCGCTCTCCCGGTTTGGCATCGAGCTTTCCGCCACCGGTGACGAACGGATGATACTTGAAAATTCCGCCGTTGAACATCACGCCGTCGAACTTCCGATCGAACATCGCCTGGACGTCGTCGGGGTTCTTGAAGTACTCGGACTGGACCAGCACATACTCGCGATCCGCTTTCGGCCAGGCCTTGGAGTCCTTGGGATCGACGATGACGGCCCCGAACATGCCGCGGGCAATGTGCTGAATCATCGGCGGCGCGCCGCAGTGGTAATAGAAAATACCCGGCTTCTTGGCGACGAACGTATAGCTGATCGTCTCGCCGGCATTGATCGCCCTGTAGTTCTTCAGGAAGTCGATCTCAGCCGCATGGAAATCCATGGCGTGCGGATGTTTGTTCGTGGCGGGATTCGTCAAGGTAAAGTTGATCGTATCGCCTTCGGTCACTCTGACGACCGGACCCGGAAATTGTCCGTTGAACGTCCAGGCCGCATACTTCTCGCCCCCGCCGTCGATGACGATGTCCGTCTCGACCGCGGTCATACTGATGTCATGCGTCTTGGCGTGGGCGACGCCGCCCATGAAACCAAGCGCAACGCCCATGACGGCGCCCAACCGGCACCATCTGCTTGCTGCCTCCAACCCTGTACGTATCTGCCTCATAGGGACCTCCTGTGGTGAAAACACGGTTGACCGTGGTCTGTCCTGCCGATTCCTAGGGAATCAGGCACCTGCAGACTCTACGACAGGAGGAATCTAAGAAATATGACGATTGTCATATTTTGAAAATATTATGGAGAATCCTTATGAAACTAGGCTGAGGCGAGGAGTTTGAGTTTCTTCAGATCGCGGATCACCAGCCGTGCGGCTGTGCCGGAAACGAGGCGATCCTTCTTGAACTTGGCCATGATCCGGATGGCGGTCTCGGTCGTCACCCCGACCATGTTGGCCATGTCCTGGCGGGTCAAACGCACGGCCAACCGAAGGCCGTTTATCTCTGGAATTCCACCACGTTCGGCGAGGTTCACGAGCAGGGAGGCGAGGCGTTGATCGGCCCTGTCCAAGGCGAGCACCTTGGCCTTTTCCTGGGCCTCGTTCAACCGGTTGCCCAGATACTTGATGACCTCGAGCGCCGCGTCCGGGCTTCGGCGCAGCATCTCGAAATAGGCCTTCTTACTCATGCGGAGGACACTCACTTCGCCGATCGGCTTGGCCGTTCCCGGATGATAGGCCCCGTCAAACGCCGCTGCATCGCAGCAGAAGAGGTCCCCCGGCATGAGCACTTTCAGGGTGCATTCCTTGCCGTCCGGGGAGGACTTGACGCACTTGACCGACCCTTCCTTCACGATGTGGAAGTACTCGGTGGGGTCGCCCTCGCGGAAGATGAACTGGTCTTTGCCGTACCGCGTTTCGGTGAGCTCGCGCAGGACCTGTTCGCGGTCCTGCGCGCTCAGAATATTCAAGAGGGGAATCTGCGTGAGCGGGCCGGGGATCTCGGCATCGGTCCGATTATCCGACGATGTCTTTGGCCGCTTCGACAATGGAGCGCACTCCGATCCCAAAATGGTCTACGAGTTCATCCGGCTTCCCGCTGTGCGGGATGGCGCGGACGGCTAATTTACGCACCCGCACCCCCTCGGATGCAAGGGCGTTGAGGACCGTATCTCCGAGGCCTCCGTGCTCATAATGGTCTTCGACGGTGAGGAACCGCCCGCCCGTCGCGCGGGCGCAGTCGACCAGCGTCGCGCGGTCCACCGGCACGATGCTGTACAAGTCCACGACCCTGGTTGGAATACCGGCCGCCTTGAGCTGGTCATGGGCCTTCAAGGCTTCGAACAGGGTGACCCCCGCCGCCACGATCGTCAACTTGTCCGCAGCGCTTTGGCGTACCACCTTGGACCCGCCGATACGGAAGGTCTCTTCCGGTCCGTAGATCACCGGGTTCTTCGGTCGGCCGGCCCTGAGGTACACCATGCCTTTGTGGGCCGCTGCCGCCTCGACCAGCTTATACATCGCGGTCGCGTCCGACGGGTAGAGGACCGTGACGCCGGGCTGCACCGCCATCATCGCGAGATCCTCGAGCCCCATCTGTGAGGGTCCGTCCTCTCCGATACTCACCCCCACGTGCGTCCCGACCAACTTGATGTTCGCCCCACTGATCGCGGCCATGCGGATGAAATCGTAGGCCCGCGTAAGGAAACAGGCAAAGGTTGCTGCGAAGGGAATCTTGCCGCAGGCGGCAAGGCCCGCCGCCGCACCGACCATGTTCTGTTCCGCGATGAAATTCTCAAGGAACCGGTGAGGAAATCGCTTGCCGAATTTGTCCGTATAGGTTGAGTTTTTGACGTCGGCATCCAACCCGACCACGTTCGGATTGGCTTCACCCAATGCCAGCAAGGCCGTCCCGAACGCTTCGCGTGTGGCAGCCGAGTCGCCGACCTTAAAGGGAGAGGGAGCCATCGCGGCAACCGCGGGCGCAGTCCCGGACGCGGGACTGGGCTTTTTCACCTGCACCGGTCCATTGTTCCCTTTCATCTGGCGCGCCAGTTCGTCCAAGGCCTTCTGCGCTTCCTCGCCTTTCTTGAGCGGCTTGCCGTGCCAGTCAGGGGAGTTTTCTACGAATGAGATGCCGCGCCCTTTGAATGTCTTGGCGAGCAGGACCGTCGGGCGCCCCTTCGTGCGGGCGGCTTCGTCGAATGCCGCCAAGAGGGCAGACACGTCATGGCCGTCGACCACGATGGCATGCCAGCCGAATCCGGCCCAGCGGGAGCGGTACGCCTCCATATCATGCTGCAACATCGTCGGATCGCTTTGTCCCAACCGGTTGATATCCACGATGGCACAGAGGTTGTCGAGGCCGACCTGCCGCGCCACTTCCACGGCTTCCCACACCGAGCCTTCCACGGACTCGCCGTCGCCCATGAGCACATAGGTTCTATAGTCGCTCTTGTCGAGGGATTTGGCGTTGACCGCCAGTCCAACCCCGGCCGATAAGCCCTGGCCGAGCGAGCCGGTCGCCATGTCCACGAAAGGGAGGCGCGGCGTGGGATGACCTTCGAGGTCCGAGGACAGGGTGCGAAGCTTCAGGAGTTCCGATGCGGGAAACAAGCCGGCTTCGGCCCAAGCGGCATACAGAAGCGGCGCCGCGTGGCCTTTGGAGAGCACGAACCGGTCGCTGTTCGGCAGCCTCGGATTCTTTGGGTCGTAGCGCATGACCGAAAAAAACAAAACGGACACGATGTCCGCAGCGGAACAACAACTTGACGGATGCCCGCTGCCGGCCTCGGTCGTCGCTTTGACGCTGTCGATGCGAAGCTGCGTCGCTTTATTCTGCAAGGTGGTGACAAGGTCTGGCGTTGCGGCGGTGGATGCACTCATGGGGGATCCTTTCACGATCGTGGCTAGGGTTCAGATTCGGCACGAGGCAGCGGATGCACGGATGCGGCCCGAGGCTAACAAATGGCATGCAGGGAGTCAATGAAGGCAACTGCGTAGGATCCGAGCCGGACTAGGTCCGAATGGGCCCCTTGCGAGGCCGTTTCAGCTTCTGTTAGAGAACAGTAGCCCTATCCAGTAAAGATACTCACGCTGGATGGACTCATTCCTTTCACTTATTGACTGTTGAGGAGGTACCTATGAATCTCTCGCGTCTGGGCCTTGGAACCGCCCTGGGCTTCTATGTGTTGATCGCTCCGCTCGCCTGGTCGACAGCGCAGGCTGAAGAACCGCGCGGCGACGACGGCTCCAAGATCGTCATTACAAGCCCGACGGAAGGGGCGGTCGTGAACGGTGAGAGCCTGGATCTCAAGTATGAATTGACCAAGGGCGGGAAGGCCCATCACGCCCACGTCTACTTGGACGGACAGTACCAGAAGGGATTCAAGGGTACCTTCACGAACTTGCCGGCGGGCAAACACGAGATCAAAGTGGTCGCCGCAACCGATGACCACAAGGGCTTGGCGGCTGAAGCCGCGGTGACCATCGAAGTGAAGTAATGGGGCGAGCGGTCTTTCGCGCCTTTCCTGCGGCTCCATGTCTCCGGATCGCGACGTCTCACGGCGTCAGCGGTCCGGAACTCGGCCCGCCGACGTCGGCGGAGGGAAAGGCCGGCATGCCTTCCTGCGGCAAAAACCGGAAATGCGTCACGGCAAACGAGACCGTGCGTCCTTCCTCGAAGCGATGCCGTCGGAACTCCTCCTTGTTCATCCGCGACCGAAGGATCAGACCGTCGGGCGTTTCGATTTCCAACCGATAAGCCACGCCGAGGAAGTAGATGTGGCGCAGTTTCGCCTGCAGGCGGTAGTGCGCCGGATCCTCCGCCACCTTGACGTAATAGGGCCGAAATCCGACACGAAGGGAGAGCCCTTCGGGGAAACCGGGAGCCGGAAACTCCATCGCCCCCACCTGCACCTGTTCCTTGCGCACGACGCCTTCCAGGATGTTCATCGATCCGATGAACCGGGCGACGAATTCGGTGGCAGGCTCTTCATACACCTCCGCCGGTGTGCCGGCCTGCTCCAAACGCCCCTTGGAAAAGACGATGATGCGTCCGGAGACTTCCATCGCTTCTTCCTGATCGTGCGTCACGAAGAGACTGGTCACGTTCAAATCCGTATGCAGACGGATCAGCCACTCGCGCAATTCCTGCCGTACCTTCGCATCGACGGCGCCGAAGGGTTCGTCCAGCAGGAGCACGCTGGGTCTGGGCGCAAGCGCCCGCGCTATCGCCACGCGTTGACGTTGGCCGCCGGACAGTTGATGCGGATAGCGCCCGCCGAGGCCTTGTAGACTCATGAGGCCCAGCAGATCGTGTATGCGCGTCTCGATGTCACCGCGGTTCCATTTCTTGATCTTGAGTCCGAAGGCGATGTTGTCGAATACCGGCAAGTGTTTGAAGAGGGCGTAGTGTTGAAAGACGAAGCCGATGTTGCGTTCCTGCACCGTCACGTCGTTGACCCGTTTGCCGTCGATGAAGATGTCGCCCGAGGACGGCGTCTCCAGGCCCGCGATCATGCGCAGGACAGTCGTCTTGCCGCTGCCGCTGGGGCCGAGCAGCCCAAGCAGTTCTCCCTCGCGGACGTCGAACGACACGTCCTTCACCGCGACCGCAGAGCCGAACATTTTGGTGAGGTTGCGAACTTCTATTTTCATCGCTATCGGGCTCCCGCCTCCGCCACGGCGCCTTCCGCCCTCGCCTTGGCGATCTCCAGCAGGACGAGGATCAGAAACGAGACGGCCAAAAGGGTCAGGGCGACGGCATTCGCCGCGACGTAATTGAAATCGACATAGCTTTGATAGATGTGCAGCGTCGCGGTTTGCGTCAGCAAGAGGATATTGCCGGAGACAACCAGGACCGCGCCGAACTCGCCGATGGCGCGGGCCACCGTCAGAGTCGCTCCATACACCAGTCCCCACCGGAGGGCGGGGAGAGTCACCTTCATAAAGACCTGCCACTCGCTGGCACCGAGCGTACGCGCGGCTTCCTCCTCTTCTGTGCCGATCGTCTGCAAGAGCGGCAACAGTTCCCGGACCATGAACGGGAACGTGACGAAGAGCGTAGCGAGAATCATGGCCGGGAGGGCGAACAATACCTTCACGTCGGCCTGTCCGAACATCGTGCCCAGCAGCGTCTCCGGGCCGAACAGGAGGATCAGCATGAAACCGGCGATGACCGGCGATACGGCGAAAGGGAGATCGATCACTCCGCTGACCAGCGTGCGTCCCCAGAACTGCTGGCGCGCCAGCACGAGCGCCGTCATGGTTCCGAACACGACATTCACCAGCAGCACGAGCACGGTGATCTCGGTGGTCAACCAGAATCCGTGCAGCGCTTCCGGTCTCGTCACTTCCCGCCAAAACGCCTCGAAACCCTCGCTGAAGCTCTGGCTCACGAGATACAACATCGGTCCTATCAGCAGGGCGAGGAAATAGAGCCATGTCGTGCCGATCATCAGGCGGCGCATTGTTCGGTGCTCTTTGGACTCGTCGTGAGGCTCGGGTTCCTCATGAAACCGCCGTCGGCTGTTCCAGCTCCGGCTGGAGGGACGCCCGACCGCCGCACCGGCGAAGCCAGCTCGGGAGCCGTTCTCCCGGTCGTCGCGTCAGCCGTTCGAGCAGGAGGAGGGCGAGGAAGGAGAGCAGGAGAATCAGCACCGACACCGAAGTGGCGGCCTGTGGGTTGTAGCTTTCGATTTCACCGTAGACGTACACCGAGGCGACCTGGGTCTTCATCGGAATGTTGCCCGCCACGATCACGATCGACCCGAACTCGCCCAACGCCCGAACGAAGGTGAGGAAGACTCCGGTCAATAGACCCGGCAGCACCGACGGCACGGTGATTTTCCAGAACGTGGTCCAGGCGCCGGCCCCGAGGGTAAACGCCGCCTCCTCCTGATCCCGTTCGAGTCCCATGAGCACCGGCTGCAGCGAGCGGATCGTAAACGGCATCGTCACGAACAGCATCGCGAGGATGATGCCCGGCTTGTTGTAGAGCACCGCCATGCCGCCCTGCTGAAGCCAGGTGCCGATCACACTGTTCGGGCCATAGATCGCGGCGATCATCAGACCAGCGACCAGAGTCGGAATCGCGAAGGGCAAATCGACCAGGGCGTTCAGCAACCAACGGCCCGGAAATTCGTACCGCACGAGCACGATCGCGGAGAGGGTTCCGAAAATCGCGTTGATGACCGTGGCCGCCGCAGCCGTCTCCAATGTCAGCCAGAGCGCTGCCGCGGCCTGAGGTGTGGTGAGATCCTGGATGAACCGATCCAGCCCTGCCTCGACGGACTTCTGGGCCAATGCAGCCAGGGGCAGGAAGATCAAGGCCAGGATATAACCGACGGTGGCCGATCGAAGAGCCAAGCTGACGAGTGTCTGCGGGGTCACGTGTCTGCTCCCAGCTCAGCGACGGGCCAAGTCCTCGACGACCTTCGTCCAGACCCCGGTCGTGCCGAACAACTTGCCGCTGATCTGATCCCAGCCGCCCAGGTCCGAAACGGCGAAGAGACGGGCCGGTTGGGGGAAGGAGGCCGCTTGCTTCGCGTCGCCTCTGTCCACCGGGCGAAATCCCAACTCCAGGAACGCTGCTTGGGCCTCGGGGCCGTGGAGGAAGGCCACGAAGGCCTCGGCCAGATCCCGCACTTTGTGTTTGTCTGCATAGCGATCCACGACCGCGGCCGGATTCTCGATCCAGACGGTTTCATTCGGGACGATGATTTCGTACGGCCGCTGGCTCTTCACCCGCGGCAGCAATTCGTTCTCGTAGGTGATGATCACGTCCCCCACGCCGCGCTCGAAAGTCGTCACCGATTCACGGCCGCTCTTGTCCATCACGCGGACGTTCTTTTGAATGCCCCGCAAGAGTTCCACGGCCTGCGCTTCCGCGGCCCCAGGCGCGAGGGGCTTGCCGGCCGCACGCTGTTCGGCGAGCTTCAGGCCCGCTCCGTAGATTGCGATCACGTCCCACATCGCGCCACCGGAGGTTTTCGGGTTCGGATAGAGCACGTCGACGCCCGGTTTCGTCAAATCCTCCCAGCCCTTGATCCCCTTTGGGTTGCCCTTCCGCACCCCGAGCGCCACGACGGACGCGGAGATCATTCCGGCATGCGGGCCCTTTCGCCAATCGTGGGTAATAAGGCCTCCCTTCACGATTTGGTCCACGTCCCCTTCGAGGGAGAGTACCGCGACGTCCGCATCGAAACCGCCGAGGATCGCCCGGGCCTGCGCACCTGAGGCACCGTAGGAACTCCGCACCCGCACATCCTGTCCGGTCCGCTGTTTCCACGAACGTTGAAAGGCGGGGATGATCAACCGTTCGTAGGCCTCCTTCGGCACACTGTAGGCCGCCAAGATCAATTCCCTCGTGTCGGCCGCCTGAGCGTGGCGCGTGCAGAGCAGGAGTGCGACAAGGCCGACGAGCGTGACGGAGAGGAGGGGAAAGCTAGGTCTGTGCGGTATTGGCATGGACTTTCTCTTTCTTGTGAGTCGGATGGGCAAACTGGCTCAACGTATAGTGATCCAGAATATTCGCGATCGCGTCGCGGACCTCGCCCATGGCATGTTGCAGCGGACAGAACTCCTTCTGGGCGTAGGGGCAGTCGGCGCACTTCTGATATGCGGTCTTGCTGACGCAGGCGATCGGGGCCAACGGCCCGTCGAGAATCCGAATGACCTGTCCCAGGGTAATTTCATCCGGAGGTTTGATGAGTTGGTAGCCGCCTCGAAGGCCGCGGCGACTCGCCAACAGCCCCGCTCGCTTCAGGGCCAGAAGAATCTGCTCCAAGAATTCGACCGGGATATGTTGCCGCTCCGCAATCTCATGGCGCTGGAGGACCCGGCCCCCGTAGGTGTCGTAGAGTTCCAGGAGGGCGCGAAGCCCGTACTCGCTCTTCTTGGAGAATTTCATGCGGTGATGAATCGACGGTTCTGGTTCTCTAGTGACTTAATCAACAATACGGACAATACTCCAGTTCCGTGGCGCTGTTCAAGGCAAGAACGCGCCGCTCAATCTCGAAGTCGGCCTCCGCCAAGGGAGCGGATGCGCCCGGCCGATTCGTGCAAGCCCTTGAAATCGGACGGTCACTTCCTTGACACCCCGTGAGCATTCTTGCTAGCTTCTGCGCTGCCATGGCGGACTAGGTTCGGCACCTTCCACGAGACAAGAGCAAGAGACGGACACTCGGTGACCTTCCAAGATCTCATCCTGACACTCAACCGGTTCTGGGCAGACCGTGGGTGCGTCATCCACCAGTCCTATGACCTCGAGATGGGAGCCGGGACTTTCCATCCCGCCACCTTCCTGCGGTCGTTGGGACCGGAACCCTGGCGTTCCGCCTATCCCCAAGCCTGCCGTCGGCCGACCGACGGGCGGTACGGCGAAAACCCCAACCGGATGCAGCATTACTACCAGTACCAGGTGGTGCTGAAGCCGGCCCCCGCGGATATTCAACAGCTGTACCTCGAGAGCTTGAAAGAATTGGGGATCGATCCCAAGCGGCACGACATTCGGTTCGTTCAGGACGACTGGGAGTCACCGACGCTCGGGGCCTGGGGGCTGGGATGGGAAGTCCGTCTCGATGGGATGGAGATAACCCAATTCACCTACTTCCAGGAGATCGGCGGCATTCCGCTCACCCCGATCACCGGAGAAATCACCTATGGGACCGAACGCATCGCGATGTACCTCCAGCAGGTCGACAACGTCTTCGATCTGACTTGGACGGACGGGATCACTTACGGTGACGTGCACCACCGGACGGAAGTGGAATTCTCCCGATACAACTTCGAAGAAGGGGACGTGGCCATGCTGATGGCGACCTTCCAATCCTTCGAAGCGGAGTGTACGCGGCTCCTGGATCGGCAGCTGACGCTGCCGGCCTATGACTACTGCATCAAGACCTCGCATATGTTCAATCTACTGGATGCCCGAGGCGCCATCAGTGTGACCGAGCGTACGGCCTACATCGCCCGTGTCCGAGCCCTGGCGCGTCGTTGCGCCGAAGGCTACCTGGCCGATCGTGAAGCCATGGGCCACCCGTTGATCAAAGCGCCCGGCACCGCGAAAGCCCAGGCGCGCACAGCCCCCCGACGCTAACCGGACGGAATTCAACTCACGATGGCACGCAAGCCGATCACCCGCAAATCCGCCCCGCCACGCAAGACGGCCTCCGTGAGGGAACTGCTGTTGGAAATCGGAACGGAGGAGCTGCCCTATCAGTTCGTCGCGCCGGCGCTGAAAGCGTTGCAGCAATCGGCGGAGTCCATGCTCGCGGAACATCGTCTCTCGCATGGCACGGTCCGCACACTCGGAACCCCTCGGCGCCTGGCCCTCCTCGTGGAAGGATTGGCAGCACAGCAGGCCTCTGCCGTGAAAGAAGCGATGGGGCCATCGAAAGCCGTGGCCTTCGGCCCGGACGGCCAACCGACCAAGGCCGCGGTCGGATTCGCCGCAGGCCAGGGCGTCGCGGTGCAGGACCTTCAAGTCAGAACGACCCCGAAAGGCGAGTACGTCTTCGCCGTCAAACAGGAAAAGGGACAGGCCGCCGCCACGGTCTTGGCCCAACTCCTTCCGCAGTTGCTCGCCAAGCTGTCGTTCCCCAAGGCCATGCATTGGAACGAGACCGGTCTCCGCTTCGCGCGACCGATCCGTTGGCTCGTCGCCCTCTGCGGCGGAAAAGTGCTTCCGATCACCTTCGCCTCAATCAAGGCCGGCAACCAAACCTACGGCCACCGCATCATGAGTCCCGCGGCCGCCAAGGGGCGCGGCTTCACCGTGACCTCGATCGTTCAATACCTGAAGGACACCGAACGGCACGGAGTCATCGTCGATCAGGCGCGACGACGGGAGATGATCCTATCCCAACTCGCAGCCCTCGCCAAATCCGCCCGCGGCAGCCTGCATCACGACGAGGAATTGATCGAGCAGGCGGTATATATGGTCGAGTATCCCCACACGATCCTCGGGTCATTCAAACCCCATTACCTCTCGTTGCCCAAAGAAATCCTGATGACCTCCATGAAGGAACACCAGGGATTCTTTGCGCTGATCGATCAGAAGGGCGGGCTGCTGCCGAACTTCCTGGCCGTCACCAACATGAAGTTATCGAACATGCAACTCATCCGTGAGGGGAACGAGCGGGTGCTGGCTGCGAGACTCGCCGACGCGCGCTTCTTCTTCGATGAAGACCGCAAGACGCCGCTGTCCTCGCGGGTGGAGAAACAACAAGCGGTCACGTTCCAACAGAAGTTGGGCAGTCTGCGGCAGAAAACCACCAGAGTAGTCGCCCTGGCCTCCGCCATTGCACAACGGCTCGGCGATGCTTCGCTGGTCGAGGACGCGCGCCGGGCGGCGGAACTGTGCAAAGCCGACTTGCTTACCGGAATCGTGGGGGAATTTCCGACGTTGCAAGGCGTCATGGGCGGGGAGTACGCGGCGCACGACGGTGAACGGCCCAGCGTGAGCCAAGCCATCCGCGAACAATACATGCCCCGCGCGATGGAAGGGGACCTGCCGGAGTCCCTGGCCGGAAAGGTCCTGTCGCTGGCCGATCGCCTCGATACCGTCACGGCTTTCTTTTATGTCGGCCTTGTGCCGAGCGGCTCGGAAGACCCCTTCGCGCTCCGCCGCCATGCTACGGCGATCGTGAGGATCCTCCTTGAAGGCAAACTGCGGCTCGACCTCGCGGAGGCGATTCGCTTGGCGCAGGAGCAGCTGGCAAAGCAGCCGGTCGCAGCGGCTGCCGCCACCGGTAAGGGCGGCCCGCCCGATACGGTCGGTTTCCTGTTCGAGCGTGTCCGGTACTACGGCAAGAGCGCCCAGCAGCTGCGCGAGGACGTCATGGACGCGGTCCTGCGTTCCGCAGACCGGCAACGGATCGACCTCGTGGACCTCTTTGAGAAGATGTCGGCCCTGCAGGCGATCACGACCAGGGCGGAATTCGACCCCTTGATCGTCGGCTTCAAGCGGGCGCATCGCCTGACGGAGAAGGAACTGTGGGATCGCCACCCCGTCGACGTTACGAAATTTCAACAGGCGGCCGAGTCCGCCCTGGCTCAGGCCCTGGAGCAGGGGACGCAGCTATTCCGCTCTTCCATGGAGCGCGGAGACTATGCCGGCGCGCTCGACGCCCTTGTCCGCCTCAAAGCGCCCATCGACGATTTCTTTAACGCCGTGATGGTGAATACCGACGATCCGGCCGTGCGGAGCAACCGGCTCTCCCTGCTCAAATCCGTAGACGATTTGTTCATGTCATTCGCTGATTTCTCCCAGATTATGGTACAAGGGACATAGCGAATGGAGGGCCTGTGGACCGCACTCGCGCGACCAGTCCCGAATCGGTGGACGCCGATGAGGCCGCCGAGCTAAGGAACAAGAAGATCCGGCGCTTCGCGTCCGCCGTCAGCATCGTGCTGATGGTGGTGTGTAACGCCGTCTTCCTGTTCGGTATTTGGGTCACCGGTGTCAACTTTGAACGACTGGTACGCACCCCGGATATCTATGATCCCGCAAAAGACATCTGCCTACGCCTGGCCTACCGCAACGTTCCCGGCGCCCAAAACCCGGTGCAGTTTTGTTCGGAATGGATCAATCTGGCCGACTCCACCGGGAAGACCCATACGTTCGAAAAAGACGCGCAAATCAAGCAAGGAGCCGACGGCAGGTTTTATTTCGACTACGGGCCGTTCGTGGACTACCGGTTGTTCGCGGTCATCGCGTTCGTCGCGGCCATCATCCTCAGCGGCATGCGCCTCCAACGCCTTGTCGTGAACCGGTATCGCATGCGACTGGAAGCTGCCGCCCACCACTCGGTCCCGATTCATTGACCTCAAAGTAGAAGGAGAGCGTCGCGTGGCCAAGAAATACGTCTATTATTTTGGAGATGGCAAGGCCGAAGGCACCGGCAACATGAAAGAACTCCTCGGGGGCAAGGGCGCAGGCCTCGCCGAGATGACGAACCTCAACGTGTCGGTGCCGCCGGGCTTTACGATCTCGACGGAAGCCTGCGTGGAGTACTACAACCGCGGGAAGGCGTATCCGCCCGGCATGATGGACCAGGCCCTCCAAGCCCTGAAGCGCATCGAACGCTCCATGAACGCCGGGTTCGGCGATCCGAAAAGCCCGCTGCTCGTCTCCGTGCGATCCGGCGCCCGCGCCTCCATGCCCGGCATGATGGACACGGTCCTCAACGTCGGTCTCACCACCAAGACCGTCGAGGGCTTGGCCGCCAAGACCCGCAACGAGCGCTTTGCCCAGGACAGCTACCGCCGCTTCATCGGCATGTTCGGCAGCATCGTCATGGGCGTCAGCCGCGAACACTTTGAAGACATCCTCAAGCACAAGAAACAGGACCTCGGGGTGACGCAAGACACCCACCTCGACGCCAAAGCGCTCAAGGAATTGGTCGTCAGCTTCAAGGAGTTGGTCAAGGAAGAAACCAAGCGAGATTTCCCGGATGATCCCTTGGATCAGCTCCGCATGGCGATCAACGCGGTGTTCTCCTCCTGGTACGGCGCCCGCGCGGTCACCTATCGGCGGCTCTACAGCATCCCGGATTCCTGGGGCACGGCGGTCAACGTCGTGGCGATGGTGTTCGGCAACATGGGCGAGACCAGCGGCACAGGCGTGGCGTTCACTCGCGACCCTGCATCCGGAACGAGAAAACTGTTCGGTGAATGTCTGATGAACGCGCAGGGCGAGGACGTCGTGGCCGGCATCCGCACGCCGCTGCCCGTGGCGCAATTGGAGAAGTTCGTCCCGCAGGCCTACAAGGAATTCGAAAACACCTATAAGCGCTTGGAGCGCCACTACCGCGACATGCTCGACCTGGAATTTACGATCCAGGAAGGCAAGCTCTACATGTTGCAGACGCGGGTGGGCAAGCGTACCGGCATCGCGGCAGTCCGCATCGCCGTCGACATGGTCAAGGAAGGCGTCATCAACAAGAAGGAAGCGATCCAGCGCATCGGGCCGGACCAGTTGGCGCAGTACCTCTATCCGATTTTCGACAGCAAACAGGAGTCCCAATGCACGGCGCTCGGCAAGGGCCTTCCGGCCGGACCGGGTGCGGCGGCCGGCAAGATCGCTCTCACGCCCGATCGGGCGGTCGAAATGAAGGCGGGGGGCGCGCGAGTCGTGTTGGTGCGGCAGGAGACCAGCCCCGATGACATCCACGGCATGAACGCCGCGCTCGGCTTCTTGACCGCGCGCGGCGGCATGACCTCCCATGCGGCGGTCGTCGCCCGGCAGATGGGCAAGGTCTGCGTGGCCGGTTGCGATGCCGTCGAGGTCCTGGATGCCCAGACTGTGCGCATCGGCACCCAGACGTTCCGCGAAGGCGAGTACCTTTCGATCAACGGGTCGACGGGCAACGTCTACGGCGGGGACATTCCCGTTGTCGAATCGGAAGTGATCCAGGTGTTGCAAGGTAAACTCGACGCGTCGAAGTCTGAGAAGTACCAGCTCTTCGAGACCGTGCTCAAATGGGCCGACGACGTGCGCCGGTTGAAAGTAAGAGCCAACGCCGACGTACCGGACCAGGCACGGATCGCGCGAGGTTTCGGCGCCGAGGGGATCGGCCTCTGCCGCACCGAGCACATGTTCTTCGCGGAAGACCGCATCCCGATCATGCAGAAGATGATCTTGGCCAAGCAACGGGAAGAGCGGGAAAAGTACCTCGACCAGCTCCTGCCGCTGCAGAGGCAGGACTTCATGGGCCTCTATCGCGAGATGAAGGGGTATCCGGTCACGATCCGGCTGCTCGATCCGCCGCTGCACGAGTTTCTGCCGAAGCGGGAAGAACTCATGGTCGAGATCGCCCAGCTCGAACTCACCGGCGGCGAGCCGTCGGTGCTCGAGGAGAAGAAGCGACTCCTGGCGCGCGTCGAGGAATTGCACGAGTTCAACCCGATGCTCGGTCTGCGCGGTTGCCGCCTGGGCATCACGATGCCGGAAATCACCCGTATGCAGGCGCGTGCCATCATCGAGGCGGCTTGCGAGATGGCGAAAGAAGGCAAGAAGATCGTTCCCGAAATCATGATCCCGCTCGTAGGGATGGTGTCGGAGATGAAGGCGCAGAAGGATTTGGTCCGCGAGGTCGCGGCCGAGACCATGAAGCGTTACAACACGAAGATCTCCTACCTCGTGGGCACCATGATCGAGCTGCCCCGCGCCGCCGTGACGGCAGACCGCATCGCAGAGGAGGCGGAATTCTTCTCCTTCGGCACCAACGACCTCACGCAGACGACGTTTGGCTTCAGCCGCGACGACGCCGCGAAGTTCGTCGACTACTATAAGACGGTCAACATCCTGGAAACCGATCCGTTCGCAGTGCTGGACCGGGAGGGCGTCGGTTCGCTCATGAAGACCGCCATCGCGGCCGGCCGGAAGACGCGCGGTGACATCAAGTTGGGCATCTGCGGAGAGCACGGCGGTGATCCCAGCTCCGTCGAGTTCTGCCATCAGCTCGGGCTGGACTACGTGAGCTGTTCGCCCTATCGTGTCGCGATCGCCAGGCTGGCTGCGGCGCAGGCCGCCATCGCCGACGGAGAGACGAAGCAGTCGAACCCAGGGAAAAAGGCCGCGAAACCGAAGAAGGCCGCCAAAGCCGCCCGTCCCGCGGCGCGCGCCACATCCAGGCCGAAACGTACGAAACGGTGAGCCAGTCTCCATCCGACCGACGGTACATGGCCCTGGCCCTTCGCCTTGCCGAGAAGGGCCGGGGCTTCACCAGCCCCAATCCGATGGTGGGGGCGGTGGTGGTCAACCGAGGCCGGATCGTCGGCCAGGGATCGCACCGCAAAGCCGGCGGTCCCCATGCTGAAGTCATCGCCCTGAGCCAGGCCGGCTCCCGCGCCAAGGGCGGCACCCTCTACGTCACCCTCGAGCCCTGCAGCCACCTCAAGAAACGCACGCCTCCCTGTGTGCCACTCGTCGTGAAATCAGGCGTCAGCCGCGTCGTCATCGGCATGGTCGATCCAAACCCCAAGGTGAAGGGGAGGGGCATTGCTCGTCTGAGACGCGCGCGGATTGATGTCGAAGTTGGATGCCGGGAGGCCGAGGCCCAACGGCTCAACGAGGCTTATGTCCATTGGGTACGCACCGGTCGTCCGTTCACGTTTTTGAAAGCCGGGATGACACTCGACGGACAGATCGCTACCGCAGCCGGGGAATCCCGTTGGATTACGGGTGAGGAAGCCAGGGCCCATGCCCATCGGCTCCGAGCCGGAATCGATGCGATCCTGGTCGGCATCGGCACGGTCCTGCGGGACGATCCTTCCTTGACGGCGAGGCCGGTTGCAGACGACACGCCAATCCCATCTCGCCAACCGCTGCGAATCGTGGCCGACAGCCGGCTGCGCATTCCACTCAGGGCGCGGGTTCTCAAAGATCACGCACAGTCCCGTACCCTGATCGTGACGACGGCGGCTGCGCCGCTGCGTAAGGTGCAGCGACTCAGACAGCAGGGCATCGACGTGCTGACGCTCCCGAAGCAGCGTGGAGAGGTGAACCTCTCCGCGCTCTGGCCCCGTCTCGCCCAACTCGGCATCACCAGCCTGCTCGTCGAAGGCGGCAGCGAGATCAACGCCGCCGCATTGCGCGCCGGGCTCGTGCAGCGCATCCTGTTTTACACGGCGCCGCTGTTGCTCGGCGGGCGCGACGCCGTAGGTGTCATCGGCGGCCAATCTCCATCACGCCTCGCTCAGGCCGTGCCTCTCGAAAATCTCCGCACGCAGCAATTGGGGCGTGATATTCTGATCACAGCCGATCTGCCCGCTCACTCGTAACGAGGAGACATCATGTTGGATCTTCGACCCGCCGTACGGCGGGTGATGGCCTGCTGCTTGGGCCTGATTGCGCTCACGGCGCCGGAATCCCATGCCGCCGACGTTGCGACAGCGCCCGAACTGTCCGAGGCCGTCTGGCAATACGTGAACGATGAAGACAGCGACCAGGCACGCTCACAACTGGATCATCTGCTCCGACGGCCCGACGCCACGATCGAGAACGTTCAACAGATCCTCCGGCAAGGCCCATCCTCGACGCCCCAACCGGTCGGCACCTTTCCCGATCGGCAGATCACCGTCCGCGGACAACGATTCCAATACAGTCTGTCCGTCCCGCAGAGCTACCGCCCCACGAACAATTACGCGCTCGTGATTTGCCTGCACGGCGCGGGGTTCACCGGTGAGGCCTACCTCGACCGATGGCAAGCCCGCTTGGGCGAGCGCTACATTCTAGCCTGTCCGACCTATCCGGCCGGGGCCTGGTTTACGCGCAAGGCGGAGGATCTCGTCCTGGCGGTGATGGATTCGGTCCGCCGGCAGTACCGCATCGATTCCGACCGCATCTTCTTGACCGGCATGTCCAACGGCGGGATCGGCACCTGGTTGATCGGCATGCACCATGCGCCGCTGTTCGCCGGGCTCGCGCCGATGGCCAGCGGCATCGACGACGTGGTGCTTCCCTTTCTCGAGAACCTGCGCAACACGCCGACATATATCATCCACGGCAAACATGACCAGGTCATGCCGGTCGACTTGAGCCGGAAGCTCGCCGGCGAGTTGAAAAACTTGGGCTATCCCTTCGTCTATCGTGAGCACGATCGTACGCACCCGATGGCGGGGGGCCATTTCTTCCCCCGTGAGGAACTGCCGGATCTCGTCGGCTGGTTCGACGCGCAGCACCGAGTGACGACCCCGAAGGCCGTGACGGTCGTGCGCGAAGCCAGCCACCTGCTGCCGTTCAGCTGGGTGCGCATCGACGGAACCGACGCCATCGCGTCCTTCTCCGAAGACCTGGTCGACAAACGTGATGATGCCATCCGCCGCCGAATCTATGCCCGCCTGACGGCGCGCGTGACGGAGCCGAATCGGATTGAAGTCCGGACCGACCATGTCCGGCAATTCACCCTGTTCCTGAACCAGGATCTGGTCGACTTCGCCAAGCCCGTGATCGTCGTGACCAACGGCCAGGCAGCCGAGCCCGGCATCATCACGCCATCCGCGGAGACGTTGCTGAAACAGGCCAGGATGCGGCATGATCCGGGACAGCTGTTCCCGGCACAGGTGACGCTCTCCGTCCCGTCGCCCTCGCCATGAAGCGGTATCCGAATCTAGCCGCCGCGATGCGAACCGGCTGCCTCGCTGCCGGATTCTGGCTTACAGCGGCGGGATACCACTCCCAGGCCGACGCGGCCTCCTGCCGGCTGCCCCCCCTCCATGCCGGGGTGACGTTCCACCTGACCGGCCTTGATCCCTCCCACGCCTGCCTCCTGCTTCCCATCGTTGAGCATTACACCACGGCGAACAAAATCGGCCCGATGCGTACTCCGCTGCCGCAACAGCTATACGACTATCTCCTCGACCATCCGGTGATGGCTGCGGCGCTGGTCAACCGGTTGGAGCTGGGGCTCCACAAGGCGGTGAGACTGGATGCGGAGCGGTTCTGGGCCAGCGACGGGGAGGGAACCGAGGGGACGCTCCGGTTACTCTATCGCGATCCCATCACCCGCATCTATTACGTCGAGGGGCGCCATGACGGCACGTTTCTCCCGGCGGTGACCGGGAAGGCGGTCGTGCTGCTTCGGATGCGCCCGATCACGGAATCGGCTGGGCGTGAAGAGATGGAAACCATCATGATTGCGTACACCAAACTGGACAACCGGCTGCTCTCCGGCCTGCTGTCTTTGGTCAGGCCCCTGGCCGGCAAGGTGATCACCAGGCAAATCCTCAAGGGGTTTGATGCCGCGCAGCGGCTCGGCGAAGCAATTCACCGGGACCCTCAACGAGTCTGGTTCGAGGCCAACGATCCTCCGGCGCTGGAAGACCAAGACCTGGCCTTCTTGAAAAGCGCGCTGGCAAACCTGCACAATCCGGCACAGGGACCCGAACCCATGGCCGCACCTCGATGACAGCCTCCCGGAGTTTCTTCTTCCTCTGCACGCTCGGGGTTTTTTGCTTCATCAGTTACAACCTGGTCCGCATGCCGGTGTTGTCGCTCTTTGCGGAGTCGCTGGGTGCAGGCCCCGAACGGATCGGACTCATCGTCTCCGTCTCCACGATGACCGGCGTACTGTTGAAGTTGCCCTCCGGCGCCCTCTCGGATATCTACGGTCGGAAAATGCTTCTGCGCATCGGCGTGCTGGCTTTCGGCGTACCGCCCTTCGCGTATCCCTTCGTCACGGACCTCGACGTCCTGACCGGCCTTCGCTTTTTCCATGGCCTGGCGACCGCGATCTTCGCGCCGAGCGCCTTGGCCACCGTCGCGGACCTGTACCGGGAGCGACGGGGCGCCGCCATGGGGACCTACACGGCCTGTACCCAATCCGGCTCGCTGCTCGGTCCGTTCCTTGGAGGCTGGCTGGCACATGAGGCTGGGTTCACCACGGCCTTCGTCACAGCCGGGATCTTCGGTTGCATCGCGATCGCGATCTTTTTCAGCCTGCACCTGGACGAACCGCCGCCGCGCGTGCGGGAGCGTGGGGTCACGCCGGTTCTCCTTGAGATGGCCAAGGGCTTCTCGGCCGTGGCGCGAAACTGCCGCGTCCTCGTCACGAGTTCCACCGATGCGGCCAAGATGATCGCCAACGGCGCCCTGATGGCCTTCCTCCCGCTCTACGGGCTTTCCGTCGGACTCAACGCCGGTGAGGTCGGCCTGCTGTTCAGCGTCCAAGCCGTAACGTCGTTCTTCTCCAAACCCATCATGGGCCGTATCTCCGATCGGGTCGGCCGGCAACCGCTCATCCTGATCGGCCTGCTCATCTGCGCCGCTACGTTCGTGAGCATGCCCCACGTCGGACGGTTTGCCATCATGCTCTGCCTCTCGGCCGGGTTCGGATTCGGAGAAGCGGTCGTCTCGTCATCTTCTGCCGCCCTGGTGGCCGACAGTTCGGAGTTCAAGCGGCTGGGGGCCGGTATGGGGATGCAGGGGACGATCATGGATATCGGCCACGCCAGCGGTCCCCTGCTGGCGGGAATGTTGATCGCTCGCCTGAGCTACCAGGAGGCCTTTGCCGTCATCGCAGGGCTGCAAGTGTTGGCCGCGGTGAGTTTTTGGGCCACGATGAGGACTGCTACCCGTTAGTGCTATAATGCCGCCGCTCGCGGGCTGATCAGGACTCAAGCATGGATGGAACATACGAAACGTCCGACATCATCATCGGCGTGCTGGCCAGTCTCGGGGTCGTGGGGCTGATGTACGTCTTCGTATGGGTGTACCGGCAAGTCTTCCCGAAGGAAGAATAGCGCGATGGATACCGAGTTCTTGGTGAACCTGCAGCAGACAATCGCAGCAGTCGGGGCCATGGGCTTGATCGCTTTTTGCGTGTATTTGGTCAGATCGAAGAACCGGGCTTAGAGGGATGTTGAACAAGTGTGCCGGCGTGATTGAGAGGTCTTACCGTTATGTTTAGCGGCATCGTCGAAGAAATGGGTGTCGTGGCCGGGCTGACCAAGGGGTTGGGGGGCACGCGTTTGACCATCATGGCCTCGACGGTGCTGGAAGATGTGACGATCGGGGCCAGCCTCAGCGTCAACGGCACCTGCCTCACGGTCGTGACCAAGACTGACAAGGATTTTTCGGTCGACGTGTCGCCTGAAACCATGCAAGTTACTACGCTCGGTTCGCTCGCCGTCGGTTCACCGGTCAACCTCGAACGGGCCATGAAATTGAACGAACGGATCGGGGGGCATCTCGTCTCCGGCCACGTCGACGGGGTGGGCGCAATCCGCAGCCGGCATCAGGACGGCAACGCGGTCATCCTGGAATTCGAGGCGCCGCCGGAGCTCTTGCGCTACTGTGTGCCCAAGGGATCGATTACGGTGGACGGCATCAGCTTGACGATCAACGAAATCGGGGAACGGACCTTCACGGTCTGCATCATCCCCCACACGGCCAAGGTCACGACACTTGGCCTGAAGCAGGTGGGGGATCAGGTCAATCTCGAACCGGATCTGATCGGCAAGTTCGTCGAGCGGCTGCTTCAGGAACGAGGCATCCTGCCTTCCAAACCGGCCCCCACCATCGACCGCGACTACCTCAAGAAACGCGGCCTGTTGTCGTAGACCTTTCCGCTCCCTGACGGATACTTCTTCCTTCTGAGCCTCGGGCTAATCTTCCAGCGTCGAGATGTCTCCCACGTCTTGGCCCAACTCTTTGGCCTTCAGCACACGCCGCATGATCTTGCCCGACCGCGTTTTGGGCAAGGACGGCACGATGTCGATTTCTTGAGGGACGGCGATCTTGCCCAACTCCTTGAGGACGTGGTCCTTCAGCGATTGGATCAGTTCCTTGGAGTCCTGATAGCCCTGCTTGAGGATGACGAAGGCCTTGATGGCTTCCCCCGCGGTGCGGTGCGGCTTGCCGATCACCGCTGCTTCCGCCACTGCCGCATGGCCCACCAGCGCGCTCTCCACCTCGGCCGTGCCGATGCGGTTGCCTGCCACCTTGATGACATCGTCTGCACGGCCCATGAACCACATGTAGCCGTCGCCGTCCTTCCGGCAGACGTCCCCTGCCGTGTAACAATTCGGAATCGTATTCCAATAGACCTTGTAGCGATCCGGATCCTTGTAGATGGTCCGCATCATCGAGGGCCAAGGTTTCCTGATCACGGCAAAGCCGCCGGAGTTGCCCGGCAGGCTCTTGCCTTCCTTGTCGACCACGTCGGCTTCGATTCCGAGGAAGGGCCTGGTCGCGGAGCCGGGCTTGAGCGGCACGCAGGGGAGGGGCGTGACCAAAATGGAACCGGTTTCCGTCTGCCACCAGGTGTCCATGATGGGTTTGTCGCTGCCTGTGACCCGGAAGAACCATTCCCAAGCCTCGGGATTGATCGGTTCACCGACGCTGCCCAGCACGCGCAAGCTCGAGAGGTCATATTTCCTGGGCCAATCCTCGCCGTATTTCATCAGCAGACGAATCGCCGTCGGCGTGGTATAGAAGATCGACACGCCGTACCGCTCGATGAGATCCCACCAGCGGCCGGGATTGGGATAGTCCGGTTTGCCTTCCGCCGTCAGGATCGTGGCGCCGTTGAGAAGCGGCCCGTAGACGATGTAGCTGTGTCCCGTCACCCAGCCGGGGTCGGCCACGCAGAAGTACACGTCCTCCTCCTTGAGATCGAAGACGTACTTGGTCGTGATATAGGTGCCGACCATATAGCCGCCATGCACATGGACTACGCCCTTGGGCTTGCCGGTCGTGCCGGAGGTATAGAGGATATAGAGCGGTGCTTCCGCATCGAGGGCTTCCGCTTCGCAGACCGATTTCTGATCCTTCAGCCAGTCGTTCCAGTCGATTTCCTTGGGAGCCGACAGGGCAATGCCCATTTTCTCCCGGCGAACCACCACGACCTTCTCGACGGAAGGACAGGTCTGGACGGCATCATCCACGACGCCTTTGAGGTTGATGGTCTTGCCCCGGTCGTACCCGACGTCGGCCGTAATCACGAGCCGTGCTTCCGCATCCTGGATACGGCTGGATAGAGCGGGTGCGCTGAAGCCGGAATACACCACGCTGTGAATGAGGCCGAGTCTGGCGCAGGCCAACATGGCCACGATCTGTTCCGGGATCTTCGGCAGATAGATCGTGACCCGATCGCCCTTCTTGAGACCGAGCCCCTTCAGCGCGTTCGCGCAGCGGTTCACCTGCCGATAGAGTTCACCGTAGGTGAAGACCCGCTCTTCGCCGTTTTCGCCGACCCAGATGACCGCGACTTTGTTCCGGCGCCAGGTCTTCACATGGCGATCCAGGCAATTGTAGGCGATGTTGCACGTCGCACCCACAAACCATTTCGCCCAGGGGTAGTTCCACTCCAGCACGCGGTTCCATGGCGTGAACCAGTCGAGTTCCTGCGCCACGCCGCTCCAAAACTTTTCCGGATCCGCGATGGAGGCCCGATAGGCTGCATCGTAGTCCTGAATATAGGCGGCCGCCTTCGTCTTGGCGGTCGGTGCGATCACGCGGCTTTCTTTCAGCAGGGTATCGATTTTTTCATCCATGTTTCCAAAGCCTCCCCGTCGTCGATACGTTTCGGTCTCCGGTCTCAACCGGAAGGGCATTATGTGCAAAGGGCGAGGGAACTGCAACCCTACCGGCTGGGCGCTCGCACCTGAAACCCGCGCAGTACAAGGCTGAATCCACGTCGGCTTCCTTGACAGTCACAAGGAAACGAGGGTAGGCTCAATCGATCGCACATCGGATTCGCAGACCTATGCGCTCGCACTGTACAGGCCGGCTCTCCCGTTCCCTCACGTTCGTGCTCACCCTCTGTTTCTTGGTCTCCTTTGCCGTCGCTCCCGCCGCCGATGCCCAACTAGGCAAGCCTGAAGGGTTGTATTACAAGTCCTGGGCGGTCGTGATCGGGATCGAAAACTACCTGGTGGCTCCGAAGGTACCGGGCGCGATCGAAGGGGCGAAGGCTGTGGCCGCCGCGCTGCGGGAGTTGGGGTTCGAAGAAGTGATCGAGCTCTACGATAAGGACGCCGGCTCGAAGCGGTTGATGCAGATCCTGTCCGACTATTTGCCCCGCAAGGTCGGACGCCAGGACCGTGTGGTGATTTTTTTCGCCGGTCATGGCGCAACCACTCAGGATTCCCAGTCGAAGGAACTCGGCTATCTCGTGCCCTGGGATGCCCAGGTCAATAACGTTACCAAGGCCGTCACCTTCGACCACATCAAGGAATTCACGCGGCGCTCCGCGTCGAAACACCTGCTCCTGCTCTTGGATGCCGGTCTGCGCGGGTGGGAAGTGACGGCCCCGCAACAGCTCTCGCTCGAGGGACGGCTCTCCCCCGAAGACGATACGGAGAAGCGGGCGGTCCAGGTCCTGACGGCCGGCAGCAAAGACGAGCCGCTCGAACGGGCCGGCGGCGCCGACCCGTTCGTGCAGGCTCTGGTCTCCGGCATGAAAGGCTCCGCCGATCTCAACAAGAACGGCTGGATCATGGCGAGCGAATTGGGCGCCTATGTGAAGCAGCAGGTGGAATCGGCGTCACCAGCGGGACCGCATCCCCAGTTCGCCCAACTGGAAGGCGACGGAGACGTGATCTTGGTGGAAGGGCGAAAAGCCTCCTTCCAGATGGGGCAGGAACCGACCAGTCAGGCCGACCGAGCCAAAGCGGCTCGCACGCAATACGAAGAAGCCTTCGCACTCCTCCAGAATCAAAAATCGGCGGAGGAAGCGCTCGAGCGGCTCAATCGGGCCATCGCCTACGACCCGTCCTTCGGCGATGCCTACGTGCTGAAGAGCTATGTGCGCTTGGAAATCCTTCCGAATATCGAGGAGGCCCTGGTCGCGGCGCACGCTGCGGTACAACATGCGCCGCAGAATCCCGATTCCCACTACACGCTGGGGCTGGTCTTCGAGAAGCAGGGACAGTTCGCGGAAGCGGAACGCGCGATGCAGCAAGCGCTGGCAGTCAATCCGGCCTACACGGACGTGTATTTTTCGCTCGGCACCCTCTACGCCGACCACCTGAATGAACCGGTGAAATCGGTCGACGCCTTCCGGCGCTATCTGGAACTCGGGGGGCAAAGCGAGCGTGCGCAGCGTGCCGTGCGCCCTCCGGCTGCTCCTCCCGCGACGAATCCCTGATCCATGAGGCTAAGGGCCAACGTGAAGGCCGAAGCTGAGACGAGCCTCTGGTCTTTCCTCAACCTGAGCCTGCCCCTCGACCTTTCTTAATCCTTTCCCCCGCCTTTCAGATAGCCCAAACCGATCTTCAGCGCACGCCGCGTGATCTCCGGCCATCGAACCTGCGGGTATTCCGCAAGGACCGCCGCCGCCTTGGGGTCCTGAATATCGAGTTCGGCAATTCGAATGATCCCGTCTTGAATTTGAACGTCCGCCACGTGCACCCCCTTCGCTCTGAATGTTCGACCTTCGGAATTTTCGTATCGAGTTCCGTCAACAGACTGTTGCGTCGTGCGTTGACTCTCTCGGAGGTGCATGTTAGCATAACCCCGTGACTTTTCGGGCAATTATGTCTTCACACAGACTGAGCCTCGAACACCTCAATGTTTCTCGCCACCCGCATTCCACCGCCGACAGCTCTTACACGTGTCACACCAAGGAGGACTCGTATGAGTAGAGTAGTGGGGGCCCTTTCGAAAATCAGCGGCAGCGCATTGGCGCTCGTGCTTGTGATCGGTCTGGCGGCCTGCGGCGGCCCCCCGAATTGGGTCAAGAAGGGCTCGGGCGCATACAATGAAAAGAACGACAAATCCTTCTACGGCGTCGGCTCGGTCGTCGGGGTGCGGAACGAACCGCTGGCTTGGGATACGGCTGAGAATCGCAGCCGCGCCGAGATCGCCAAGACCTTCGAAACCTACACCGCCTACCTGATGCGCGACTACGCCGCCTCCACCACGGCCGGCGATTTCTCCCGCAACAGCGAAGAACAGAACATCGAGCGGGCCGTAAAGACCTTCTCCGCCGTCACGCTCAACGGAGTGAAGCCGATCGATCGCTATAAAGACGAAAAATCCGGCACGTACTACGTCCTCACGAAACTGAGCCTCGAGGATATGAAGAACAACCTGGACCAGGCCAAGGAACTGAACAGCCAGGTTCGGGACTTCGTCCGAAAGAACGCAGACCGGTTGTTCGAGCGACTCGAAAAGGAAGAAGACAAGCGGGCCACGAAGTAGCGCGGGCGAAACCATCCGCGCATCCAGGAGGAGATTGGCATGATCGAGTGGTCGAGTCGTTCAATCGGACGGGCGATGGCCGCGCTGGCCGTGATCGGCACGGCGTCGCTCTTGAGCGGTTGTGGGCACGAAAACAAAGTGACGCGCGTCGATACCGGCACCGTCACGGATTTGAGCGGGCGCTGGAACGACACGGACTCGCGAATGGTGGCGGAGACCATGGTGAAGGAGGCCGTGGGGAGCCCCTGGCTCGACAACTTCGCCAAGTCCAAGTCCCGCCAGCCGGTGGTCATCGTGGGCACCGTCGTCAACAAAAGCCACGAGCATATCAATGTCCAAACGTTCGTCAGCGATCTGGAACGCGAGTTGACGAATTCCCAGCGGGTGATGTTCGTCGCCGGGAAGGGCGAACGTGAGGAAGTGCGCGAGGAACGACGCGAACAGGCCGTGCATGCGCGCGAGGACACGCAGAAGGCGCCGGGGAAGGAACTCGGCGCGGACTATATGATGCGGGGCAGTATCTCGACGATTCTGGACGAACAGGACGGCACGAAGGCGGTCTTCTACCAGATCGATCTGGAAATGGTGGACCTGGAGAACAACGTCAAATCCTGGTTCGGCCAGAAGAAGATCAAGAAAGTGATCGAAAAGAAACGCACGATTTTTTAGTTTCGACGGCATCCGTTGAGACGATCACTCCCATCGACGGCGGCCTCCCCAAGGGGAGGCCGCTCTCGTTTCAATCTCCGACCGCTGCTCGCATGGAGTCTGCTCCTGCTGAGCGGTTGCGGACTCTCCGGCAATCACTACCTTCTGATCGATCAGAGCCTCGCCGCAGGCGATCCCAAGCGAGCCGATGCGATCATGGAGCAGGCCGAGTCCGACTACGGCTCACGCAACCGGCTGCTCTACAGCATGGAGCGCGGCATGACCCTTCACCTCGCCGGCGAATATGCCAAGAGCATCACCTTTCTCGAACGAGCCGATCAGGAGGTCGAACGCCTCTATACGAGAACGATTCGAACCGAGACTGCGGCCTTCCTCACCAACGACAACGTTCTACCCTATGAAGGTGATCCCTACGAGCACGTGATGATCAACGTCATCAAAGCGCTCGATTACGCCGTCCTCGGCCAGCTCAATGAGTCCCTCGTCGAAGCCAGGCAAATCGACCACCGGTTGAACGTGCTGTCGGATCGGGTCAGGGACAAGGATGCCTACAGGGAGGACGCCTTCGCACGATACCTCAGCGGGGTGCTCTACGAGGCGGCCGGAGACATCAACAACGCATTCGTGGCCTATCGAAAGGCCTACGACATTTACGAACAGACCCATGGCTGGGCCAAGACCCCGATGCCGCCCATGCTGAAGGCCGACCTGCTCCGAACGAGCGACGCGCTCCACCTGACGGCCGAACTCGACGAGTACCGGCGCCAATTCCCGGATGTGCATTGGATCTCGCGGCAGGATCACCCGGACCTCGCGCAGGTCGTCGTCATCAGCTACAACGGCCGCGCGCCGCACAAGGAGGACAACTTTCTGGACATCCCGATCAGCCTCGATGCCTTGCAGTTGGTTCTGTTGAACCGGGGCGTGGCCCATGCCTCGAACCGCAAGGAACGCCGGGCGGCGGACAGCCTCCTCTATGGGCTGAACGGGCGGGTCGTGCGCGTAGCCCTTCCCAAGCTGATCCCGCAGAAGACGCAGGTCCAGTACGAGGAAGTGACGCTGGTTCCTCGCGACGGCGCTCCGATCACAGCGACTTCGCAACTCGTCTACAACGGCACGGCATTGGCCGAACAGTCGCTCTCCGAGCGCATGACCGGCATCACGACCAAGGCGCTGGCCCGGGCAGCGGTGAAGTTTGCGGCGGCGGAAGCGGCCACAAGGGGAGCGCAGCAGGCGGTGAACAAGGACGATGCTCCTTGGGTGGGGCTGGCCGTAGGACTGTTGACCCACGGGCTGGCGATCGCCTCGGAAGAGGCGGATAAGCGCAGCTGGCGCACCCTGCCGGATGAAATCCAGATCAACCGGATCTGGGTGCCGGCCGGAGACTACGAGGCCCGCATTCGGAGCGTGGGACGCGGGGGCGGTCCGATGCCCGGTCCCGTGACACGACCTCTCATGCTTCGTCCAGGTGAAACCACATTCCTGATCGAACGGGTGGTGCTATGACAGGGTCCATGAGACGCAACAGAATGGTTCTGGAAACGGTCTGGGTGTTGGCCCTCACGCTGCTCTTGGCCGGATGCGGCGGAAAGGCTCGGCCGACCTGGGTGGACGGACAGAGTGCGGAATTCTCGACCAGCCAGTACCTGCTCGGCCTCGGCCAGGCGGATTCGCGGCAACAGGCGACCGAACAGGCCTACGCCGCCGTGTCCCGTATCTTCAAAGCGGAGATCACCGCGCAGGCGAAGGACTGGGAATCCTACCTGGTCGTCGAGCAACGGGGGCACACCAGCACGGAACGCCGCCTGACGCTGGACAACGTCACGCAGGTCACGACGGACAAGGTGCTGGAGAACGTCCAGGTCCTCGACACGTGGTTTGACCAAAAGAAGCGACAGTATTATGCTCTGGCCGGAATGAATCGGGCGCAGGCGGAAGCCGCGATGGTCGAACGGTTGAGTGAACTCGACCGTACGATCCGGACGGAAGTCACCGATGCGCACCAGGCAACGGACAAACTGACTCGCGTGCGGAATCTCAAACGCGCCGCCAAGAACCTCGTGCTGCGCGAGGCCTACAACACCGATTTGCGCGTCATTCGATCCAGCGGGCAGGGCACTCCCGCGTCGTATCGGGTCGCCGAACTGACGGGTGAGTTGGAACAGTTCCTGGCCGCGAACCTTCGGATTGCGGTCGAGATGTCCGGTGACCAGGCAGAGCCGGTTGAACGCGCACTCATCGAGGGGCTGGCCCGCGAAGGGTTCTCGCTGGTCGGTCATGACAACGCGGGGACGCCGGAACTGTTGGTCAAGGGAACCGTCCGGCTCTGGCCCCTCGACGTGAAGGACCCGCAGTTCCGGTATGTCCGTTGGTGCACGGATGCGATTATTCAGGACCTGCCGGCGCAACGCCTCATCGGCGCGGTGTCCAAAGGCGGCAAGGAAGGCCACCTCACGGATCGGGAAGCACAGGCGAAGGCCGTGCGCGTGATGCAACAGGAGTTTTCGTCCGAGTTGGCCCACGCGATTGCGGGTTATATCTTCGGCGAGGCTGAGTTGCCGACATCTTCGGGCACGCCTCCTGGATGCCCGCGGGATGCAGGGCAACCACAGCAGATGTCCAAGTAGGGCGCAGCAACCTCAGGAGAGAGGAGAGCGGATGAGCAAGACAGGAACTCGCAAAGCTTCCGGACGTGACACGACAGGCGGCCCCCGCGTGTCGAGCCGGGTCATGAAAAAACGATTGCGCGATCGCCTCACCGCCGACACCCAGCAGGTGCTCGGCAGCGGCATTCTCACTATCTTCCGCAAGCAGGGGTATTACGAGGAACTGCCGCTGGACGAGCTGCAGGACCGTCTGTCCAAGCTGCAATCGCCGCTGGCCGACAGCCTGTTGAAGGGGAGGGCGTAGGATGCCGTACTACTATTTCGATTCCACCGCCTTGGTGAAGCGATACAGCATGGAACGCGGGACCCGCGTCGTGAACAAACTCATGGTCAAGCGGGGGAAGGTCGCGATCCTGCCGATGTGGACCGTGACCGACTTTTATTCGGTCTTATCCGTGCGTGCCCAGCAGGGGGAAATCACCCGCGACGACTGTTATTCGGTCATGTACAAGTTTGAAATGGAGTCGACCCAGGGGCTCTACCAATTTATCTCGCCGACGATGCACACGTACCTCGCCGCGAAGGAGCTGATACTGGACTATCCCGCGCTGCGCTCCATGCAGCTGCTGCACCTGGCGCTGGCGCTGGAATTGAAACCGCTCCGCCTTACCGTCGTGAGCGCAGACAAGCAACTGCTGGCCGCCTGTCGGCCTACCGGACTCCATATCATCAATCCGGAAGATGATTGAGAATCGGTCAGGGATGGGGCTGGGGGAAAATGTCCCTCGGCCCAACCTGTCTACTGCACACATTGATAGTCGGTCCGGATCGCCGCCAGCACCGTTCCCCATTCCTCCACACCTTGCCTGAGCGCCGTCAGCCTTGCCGCGGGCGATTGTTCCGGAGCAGATGACAGTTGCTCGACGGAGGTTTTCGTATGCTGCAGTTCAAGCTCGCCGAGCTGCAGGCTGCCGCAGACTCCGGCGGAGGCGGGGAGGCTCCCACCGGCGCGACGGAACAAGGCCATTGCCCGGTAGCCATGTTCCTGCGATCGAAACAGGTGTTCGAGCCCCTTGAATAGTTGCGCCCGCCCAGTGTCCGCTTCTCTCCTTGCCAGGTGAGCCGCCATCAAGGCGGCCCGTCCCATACTCATGGCGGCGCCTTCCGCGTCCTCATTCGCCAGGGCATCCTCCGCCTTGCCCTTGAGCCGGTCGAGTTCAGCCTCATCGCCCATCACTTGCGCCGCGACCTGTGCGATCGGAGACAGGAACGCGACCCCTCCGCCGGAGAGCCCATAGACCAGCAGCGCGGAGAGCGCGAGACGGTGGCCATCTCTTTTCCGAGGCTGGACGATCACTGGAGATATTCCCAGGTGTCGATCTGCTTGATGCTCCAATTGACTGCTTCCTTTAGTTTGACCAGTTTGGGATCCGAATCATATTCTCTCACTTGGTAGAGAGATTTCTGCAGCGTGAAGAGCGGTTCATAGGCCTTTCGATCCGGCAACTTCCCGAGCGCCCACGCGACTTCGGTCTTGACCGACACATCCTCGGTTGCCAGGGTCTCGAGCAAGGGCTCAATGATCGAAAAGTCTCCATGCAATGCGCCAAGAATACCCAATGCCTTGGCCGCTGCGGCTCGCAGTTCGGAGGGACCGGATTTCATGGTTTCGATCAAAGTCGGAATCGTATCCTTCTGGCCGATGTTGCCAAGGGCGAGCACGGAGATTTTGGCAAGCTCCGTATCCGTCCCCTTCAACCCCGTGAGGAGTCTTGGGACAGCCTTGACGGAAAAGAGCTGCCCGAACAGAGTCGCCAGCTTGGCTTTTCGTGCGGGCGAGGTGGTCGGGTCGTCATACACCTTAAACAGGCGATCCTCCTGGCCCCATTCAGCCGTGATGAGGGCGGGAAAGTCGTATTCTTCGAGGCGTTGTTTGAGCGCGGCCATGGTATAGCCTGGGACATTCGCTGCGTTGGCCGCCCGGGCGGCCTCCTCCGCATTCGAAAAGTCCGTTCGAATTTCCTTCCGCCAGGCCATTTTTCTGCCGTCGAGCGAATAGGTCAATTGACAGGCCGGCCCCTTCCAGACTCGCGAGGGGGAGTCCGGAAGGTCTGCGTCGCTGCCCATGATGGTCGTCCCTTCCCAGGTCTTGTTCTGTTCGCATTTCACTTTCAGTTCGGCATCATGCGGCTGGGCCGGATCGGCCACGATCGAATAGCCGAACTCTTTCATGCGCCTGGCCGTGACCTCCGCCAGGGATGCCGCATCCGTGGGACCCTGCGATGACAGGGCAATCACCTCGATGAAGACCCGGTCGATCTTCTCCAGTTTCCCCTTTTGTTCGGAGGTCAGCGCCTCCCGTCTGGCCCAGGAGATATTATCGATCACGACCAATGGTACAAGGATCGCACAGAGGAGAAGCTGTTTCATACGTCTCCTTTGTTCTCGAGCCCACGGTTTCTGTTAACTCTAAATCCTCCGGAAGAATCGTTGCAAGGGCGGAAACCCGGTCCTATAATCCGCCGATGCTTCAGGACTGTCGCATTGGGTTCATCGGGGCAGGCCAGATGGCCGAGGCGATCATTGCCGGCCTACTCAACAGCGGCCTGATCTCCCGGGATCGAATCACGGCCACCGATGTCATGCCGCAGCGTTGCGAGACCCTGCACAGCAAGTTCGGCATCAGCACCTCGACCGACAACGCGCAGGCCGTTCTGAACTCCAACCTAGTCTGTCTCTGCATCGAGCCACAGGTCCTCGACGGGGTCCTCACGACCCTAGGCCGTTGCTTCACTCCTACTCAGCTCATTATCTCCGTTGCGGCAGGGTACCCATTGGCCCGGCTCGCGGGGTTGCTTGGGCCGCAAGCACGACTGGTCCGCGCAATGCCCAACACCCCTTCCAATATAGGACAGGGCGTCACGGCGCTCTGCTGCGCCGCTTCCGTTGAGGCACAGGGGCGAGACCAGGCCGTTGCGCTGTTCAATTCGATCGGAAAGGTCCGCGTCGTCGAGGAACGGCTCATGGACGCAGTGACGGGATTGAGCGGCAGCGGCCCCGCCTACGTTTTCACCATGATCGAAGCCTTGGCCGACGGGGGGGTGTTGATGGGACTTCCGAGGCAGACGGCTCAACTTCTGGCCGCTCAAACCGTGGCCGGTGCGGCCCGGATGGTGCTGGAGCGGGGAGAACATCCGGCGGTGTTGAAAGATCGCGTCGCGTCGCCGGGTGGCACCACGATCGCCGGTTTGGCAGAATTGGAAGCAGGAACCCTCCGCGCCACGCTGATCGATGCCGTCGAAGCGGCGACGCGCCGCTCACAAGAACTCGGTCGGCAGGATACTTCTTACCCCTAACAAGGAGATAGGACCGTGCAGTATTGGGTCAAAGTCGTGTTCGTGGACAATCAGGAACTGCTGGTGAAGGATGCGATTCGCCACACCATCAGCGACGACATGGAAGTCCTCGAGGTGGACTCTGCGAAGGAAGTCGTCATCATCCCGATGAAGCAGATCAAGTACGTGGCTTGCGACGCCACGGTATTCGCCGCCAAGAAGCCAGCCCAGCCGTGACGGAGCGAGACGGACCCGGCCCGTCTAGACGGTGGTGGTGATAGGACCGCCGGCTTCCGTACGGCTCCCAACCGGATCCCACTCGTAGTCGCGCTCCACCGCGTCGATCAGGCGCTCGAAGATGTCGGGAATGGCACCCGTCACCCGGCTCCAATTGGAAATCATCGGCACGCCCAGTGGATCTTCCAGGAAGCTTTCGGTCGCGACCTTCATCCCCTTCAAAAAGACTTCCACCGCGCTTCGCTCCTCATGCCGATCGAACTGCAGGCTATTGATCGCCGCATCGTTCTGATAGCGCGTGATGGCCTCCTGGGCGGCCTGCAAGTAGGTGGCCCGCAGAGCCTTCAGGACCGCTTCGGACAGGACCACACCTTCGCTCGCCAGATTGCGAAACAAGGACTTCGTGATGTCCACGCACATCTTCTGCAACCCTTGGTCGGCATTGTCGGGCGACAGGATTTGATGCTTGTGCTCGTAGGCATCGGCGATGTCCGCCTGACAGATCCGCCGGAGCGCGCAGTTCCGGTACACTTCCGACAGGACGCCGACTTCCAATCCCCAGTCACCGGGAATTCTGTTGATCCAGGCCAAATCCCGTACCATCGCGAATTCTCCCGCCAGCGGATAGCGGAAGCTGTCGAGAAAGGTCAGGAGGGGATGGGACCCCGCCACCTGCTGCAGGCTGCGGATCAGCGGCGTGAGATACAGCCTGGTCACCCGTCCGTGCAGACGATCCGTGACGCGGCTGTAATAGCCTTTGCAGAACTCATAGCCCAGATTGGTGTTGACGATCGGGTAACAGAGTCTCGCGAGGTACTCGCGGTTGTAGCTCAGGATGTCACAGTCGTGCAGGGCGATCACGTTGCTCTCAGCGCGCGCCAGCACGTAACCGAACGCCATCCAGCATCCACGCCCTTTCCCCTGCAGGCCGGTGTCGATCTCGCTGAGGGAGAGGAGCTTCAAGATACTTTGAATCCGTGAGCCGTCGTTCCAGACGATGCGGACCCGTTGCGGCAGGATCGAGAAGAATTGTTTGGCCAGACGAAACTCCAAGGCCGAAGCCCGGTCCAACGAGATGACGATCTCGTTCACATACGTGATGTCCTTGAGGACCTGGACGATATGCTTGAGGGCCGGGTTTTCCAGTTCCGAATACAGGGAAGGGAGGACCAGCGCAATCGGGTTGGTTGCGGCATGGCGCTCCAGTTCCTTCTCCAACTGCTCGAGATTCGGTTTCCCGAGCCGATGGAGTACGGTGACCAACCCGTTCTGATGAAAATCCGACATAGCCCCTCCAGTCCTGTTCCCGGGAACTAGGGCGCACACGGCGGCCGTCGCTCAGCCGAACGACGACCACCGTCAGGTGCAAGTCAACGCGGTAGCGGACACGATACTGCGGCGAGAGGAGACGACCTCAGCTATTGGGCTGGAGGCATGACTTTGCTGGTCGCAACCGCCTTCACGATCTTCGCGCGCTTCACAGACTCCAAGAACCGGTCTCGTGGTTCCGGCTGCGGCAAATTCACTTCCACGGAATACCACCCTGACTTCGCGGGCCCCTTCTTAGTCCCATGAATCTCTTGTATCAATTCCTCGATGCTCTTATCCGGCGTCCCATCCTCAAACGACACCCAGAACATAAAGGCCTGGGGATCGGCGTCACGATGTGCTTCAGCGGTCGAGACGGGGATCGCCGTCTCCTTCGGCGGCTCCGCGCTGGCCACGACGGTCGGCTTGGAGGCCGCGGCAGTCGCCTTCGCTACCTCGAGCGACGCAAGCGCCAGGCGCGCATGCAACTCGCGATTGCGGCTTTCGAGCAGCGCAACTTGCTTGATCAGCGTTTCGTTGACGGTCTTGACCGTAGAAATGTCCTGCGCAACCTGGGCTCGATCCGTCTCGGCCTTGCTCGCGACCGTACGCAACCCCTCCTGCAATTCCTGGCTTGCGGTCGCCTTGGCGGTCAGTAATTCGTCCTGGACGTTCACGACCTGGGCATTCAGTTTCTGTTGGGCATGGGCCAAGCCATCGACGAGGCGACTCAACTGTACCAACTGCTCCTGTCCGGTTCGCGAAGCGGCAATTGCCGAGGCCTGCGCTTCGGCCAACTGTGCCAACTGCTGGTGAAGTCGGTCGATTTGCTGATCGTTCAATTCGCGCGCGGCCTGTTCCTCTTCAACCTGATGCGCCCGATCATCCCACCCTAACCAGATAGGAACGCGTTCGGCCAGCAAGGCCGTCATGCCGACTGCCAGGACCACCTGCGCGAAGGCTCCCGCGATCGCAAATCCACGGTGAGTACCGGTCGGCACAGCTGTCCCGGGAAACAGCCCGGCCGCGACCTGGGTCCACCACCGGGGTGCAGGGGCATACCGAACCTGGAGCGAGCCCCCGTCGAAGCGATTCTGGATCTGCGCATCCAACGTCCCCTTCCCGATGGAGATGCGGACGTGCTTGGCCCCGGCCTCGGGGGCGACACAGCCGCCGAGCAAAATGCCGGCCTCGCTCCGGATTTCGAGGTTTTGGATGCTGCGTTCGCGGGTGGTGAAGTTGAATGACGGATCATCACCGACACAGTTCAGCGTGCCGACCCGCTCGTGGTTGACGAGTACCTGCAGAAGACCCGGTCGCTCGGCGGCTACCCGACGCGGCTGGTCCTCCAAGGCGTCAAGCAGATGTTCGCGATAGTCGTTGAGCTCGTGAGCTTCCATGGTGCCGTCCTCCTCGGTCCCCGCCGAAAAGCGCCAAAATGCCGCCTTTCTTCAACGGGTGGATATGGAGATTGATTTGCGGCTTCGCCCCCCCGTGCCATTCGGCTTGCCGGCGATCGGCCACTTCCAGAAAACAATCGCGGCAAAATGCCAAATGCCACACGCGGTAGTCGTGGCCGTAATCATCCTCGAATAGCTGCCCCCACTTGTGGGCGGGGAGGCAGGGATAGTTTTCCGGTTCACTCTTGCGATAGTGCGACTGCAGCACGGGGATCAGCCGATTCACTTCGTGATTGAGGTGGTCGGGACGCGCCCGTAGCTCCTCGTCCAACAATTGGAGATCGGAGCCGCTCAGTCCGGATTCATCCATGGTACGTTGCCATCCGGTTTGCCGCCACCGTTCGAAATTCTTGTAGACCCGCTGGCTTTCCGCTTGCCCCAATCCCAAAAGTTTCACCACATGGGCTTGCCCGAACCCGTAAAAGTGATAGAAGAGTGCGATCAGGGCGTCGCGGCTCACCACGGCCCGAGAGGCCAATCCATCGAGAAACCGGCCCACCGGGGACAGCAATTCCTTATGGTAACAGAGCGGATCTGGCTGGCTGAACGACTTGGCGATCAGGCTGTCGAGCAGGAAGAACGGCCGGCAGGGGACTTCCGTCCGCCCAAAGACCACGAACCGCTCGACCAATTCATAGCCCCAACGCAACGCCAATTTTTCATGCGTAATATCGTCGACCCACTGGCCCGTTTCCCGCAAGAACCGTTTGGTCTGACTCGTCGCGCGGTCCAGCAGTTCAGGCAAGGACTTGGTGACCAACTCGTCAAAGTCCCGCTCGGTGGAGACGACGCTATTCAATTGAGCAGACAACGATTGACCCTCTCGCGGCGTTTTTCCCTCGAGCGATTTCCCGGGTATCATGGCGACTCCGAAGGCAAATGACAATTCGACAAGTGCGGCTATAGAAGACCATATTTGTCCACGGAGGGTCAATGCCTGGGATGGAACAGCCAGCCCCTGTCGCAGCTTGCAACAATCAGCAGGCCGCCCCGGCAAGAAACGCCGGCGGGCAAGAGGGAAAAACGCCTCGAAGGCCGTTAGGGCCGATCCGTGGACAGGCGCTTGGCCAGGCGTTTGGCCAACCTGGTCATGGCGGGGGAACGGTCGGCTGGGTCCAGCAAGACGTTGATGACATAGGGCTGAGTCCCGTCCCCCAGCGCCTTTCCCAATGCCTGCACAAACTCGCCCTGGGTGGCCACCCGCAGCCCCTGGCCTCCACCGACCAGCTCGCAGACACGCTCGTACCGCCAGTCGGGAATGTCGTTGAACGGGCCCTCCATAATCTCGCGCTCGGTCGAATATCCGCGATTGTTCAACACGATCACCACCGGGGCTTGACGATACCGGACCGCCGTAGAGAGCTCGCTGCCCGTCATTTGGAACGCGCCGTCGCCGACCAGAACGATGGGCCGGAGGCTGGCATCCGCGAATCCGGCTCCGATCGCCGCGGGCACGGCAAATCCCATCGAGGTGTAATAGGCGGGGGAGAGGAACTCGAACCGGCGGTGTACGTGCAGATCCACCGAAGCGAACAAGGACTCGCCCACGTCCGCGATGACCAGGGTTTTCTCGTCCAACACCGTGTCCAGGTGGCGGAACACACCGTTCAGCGTGACCGACGCGTGAGCCGGAGGAAGCGGTTCGTCGGGCCTCGAAGGAGCGGGCAGGGACGGTGTGGGAAAGGATTTCAAGGTAGCGTTGGCCAGCCCCTTGACGAAATCCTCGAAGCGGATCGAATCGTAGCGGTGGTGCTTGATCGCGACGCGATCCGCCGTGGCATGGATGGTATGGCCGTCGGAGAACAACGAAGACCGCGCGTCCAGGTCCTCGACATCGGAGAGAATCGACCCCAGGATCAACAGACAGTCCGTCTGATTGACGAACTCTTTCACTTCGTCCCGCGCCACCAGCCCACTGTAGACGCCGACATATAAGGGATGGTCTTCGTGAATGATGGACTTGCCCAACAGCGTTGAGGCGATCGGCACATTGAGTCGTTCGACCAGGCGGATCAATTCATCGGTCAGGCCGAATCGGCCGACCTCGGCGCCGGCCAGAATCACCGGACGCTTGGCGTGCTCCAGCATCGTTCGCACTTCGGCAATCGCCTCGGCCAAGGCGGCGGGATCGGTCGGTTCGTCCTCAAGGCCCTTCGTCGACGTATGGTCCGGCAGGGGTACATGCACCATATCGCGCGGGATCTCCAAATAGATGGGGCGGCGATAGCGCAGCAGTGCCGCGAAGGCCCGATCCATTTCCCGCTGGGCGGTAACCGGATCTTCCAGACTGACTGCCGCCACGGTCATCTTTTCGAACACTTCGCGCTGGGTCGAAAACTCCCGCACCATATGATGGAGATAGGGATTGCGCGCACGCTCGGACAATCCCGGCGACCCGGTAATCAGCACCACCGGCGACCGTTCCGCATAGGCGCAGGCAATCGCGTTCACCGTATTCAATCCGCCGACGCAATAGGTCACGCAGAGGGCCCCAATGCCGTTGATGCGTGCATAGGCGTCGGCGGCGAACCCCGCGCAGTCTTCCCGCGTCGTGCCGATGTGTTGAATGGGAGAGGATTCCAGCAGTTTATAGAAGCCGAGGACGTAGTCACCGGGAATCCCGAAGATATGTCGTACTCCCAGTTGGTGAAGCCGATCCAGAACAGCGGTCCCGATCGTGCGTGTAGTCATGGCACCTCGATGGTTAGGTCATGGTGGAACATCGCCAGTGAAAGACAGCTCGTGGTTCTCTGCAGGAAACCACAGGCGTAAGGGAAGGTCAAGCTTGTGCATGAAGGGTGCAGACCGGTTGCGTCGCGCAAGATTTTCAGGCACCCTCACGTCGCCGAATCGTCGCTCGCGCCGCGATCCGAGCCGGAGAAATCCGAGAGGAGGATTGATTTGGTATCGACACCGACCGCCCGCATTCGTCTCTCACCGCAACGCGACGCGCTGAAATATCACGGACATCTGTGGATCTTCGACGGACAGGTCGCGGAGGTGTCAGGCACCCCGGCGGCGGGCGATGTCGTGGACGTGTTCTCCGCGCGCAAGCAGTTCGTCGGCCGGGGCTTTTATAATCCACATTCCAAGATCCGTGTCCGACTCCTGACCTTCCGGGAGGAACCGTTGGACGAGGCCTTCTTTTCCACCCGACTGCGGACTGCGGTGGCGCTTCGCAAGGTCGTAGCCTCCGATACCACCGCCTGTCGTCTCGTATATGGAGAAAGTGATCTGTTGCCGGGACTCGTCGTGGATCGATTCGGCGACACGGCCGTCATGCAGGTGCTCGGCTACGGTATGGATCTGCGCAAAGACCTGTTGGGCGATCTGCTTCTTCAGGAGGCCGGAGTCGACCACATCTATTTGCGGAACGACGCCAAGAGTCGCACGCTTGAAGGGCTTCCGCTTGGAAAGGGATTTTTGCGCGGCTCGCGCGAGACGACCGTCGAGATTCGTGAAGGCAAGGCCCGGTTTCTGGTGGATATCGCCGAGGGTCAAAAGACCGGCTGGTTCTGCGACCAGCGCGACAACCGCCTCGCCGCCGCCAACGTGGCCCAGGGCCGGACCGTTCTGGAGGTCTTCAGCCACACCGGCGCATTCGGCATCCAAGCGGCACTGGCAGGTGCCCGGTCCGTTGAAGGACTGGACGTCAGCGCCGCAGCCGTGTCGCTTGCCGGGAAACATGCCGCCATCAATGGGGTCGAGGAGCGCTGCCGCTACCGGCAGGCTGACGCCTTCGAGGAACTCCGGGCGCTGGAACGGGGTGGGATTCGCTATCGGACGGTCATTTTGGATCCTCCCGCCTTTGCGCGAAGCAAGCAGGCGATTCCCCACGCCCTGGCCGGCTATAAAGAGGTGAACCTGCGGGGAATGAAATTGCTCGAGCCCGGAGGGTTCCTCGTGAGTTGTTCTTGTTCCCAGCCGATCAGCGATCAGGATTTCTGGACGATGCTCCAGGCCGCTGCGCGCGATGCGGGACGGCCGATGCGTTTGATCGAGCAGCGGGGGCAGGCGCCGGATCATCCGATTCTGGCAGGGATGCCCGAGACCCGCTATCTCAAATGCTACATCCTCCAAGTGTTCTGAGGCCCCGATGCCGGACGCTGATGCCCCTTCCGACCAGCCAGATCGACCGGTGATTCCGGCCTCGGAGCGCCTACCCGAAATCACTCCCAAGGCCGTGGTCCTGTCCGTGATCTTGGCGGCGGTGCTCGCGGGCGCCAATGCCTATCTCGGGCTCTTTGCGGGCATGACGGTCTCCGCCTCGATTCCAGCTGCCGTCGTGTCCATGGCGGTGCTACGGCTGTTTCGTCGATCGAACATCCTGGAAAACAACATCGTCCAAACCGCTGCCTCCTCCGGCGAAGCCCTGGCTGCCGGGGTGATCTTCACAGTGCCGGCGCTGGTGTTGGTCGGGTACTGGAGGACCTTTGACTATTGGGAGACGACGATGGTCTCGTTGGTTGGCGGTGTGCTGGGCGTCTTATTCACGATTCCGCTCCGCCGCGCCTTGATCGTGCACGCGCGCCTGCGGTTTCCGGAAGGGGTCGCCACCGCCGAGGTGCTGAAGGTCGGAGCCAAGGCCGGGGACGGCGGGGGCCGGGTTCGCACACTCGCGATCGCGGCAGGACTCGGTGGCCTGTTCAAATTCGCGGAAGGTGGACTCAAACTCTGGAGCGACTCGCTCGAAGGCACACTGCAACTCGGCCGATCCACCTGGTACGGAGGAGTGAATCTGTCCCCCGCGCTGCTGGCCGTCGGATACATTATCGGTCTCAATACGTCGCTGGTCGTGTTCCTCGGTGGGGTGCTCGGCTGGCTTGTGATTCTGCCGCTTTCTCAACTGATCGCGCCTCCCCCTGACACACTGACAGGCATCGCTGCGGCGAGAGCGACCTGGAGCGGACAGGTTCGTTACGTCGGAATTGGGGCCATGCTCGTAGGGGGGATCTGGACCCTCTTCCAAGTCCGCGACCCGGTCATGGAGAGCCTGAAGAATCTGATCGGACTGTACCGCGCAGCCAATCCGGAAGCCCCTGATGCGGGGCTCAGAACCGAACGAGACGCCGGCGCCGGCTGGATCGCCACCCTGACCGTCGTCTCGGTCCTGCCGCTGATCTGGCTTTATGGACGAATCCTCGACAGCTCTTGGGGCGGGCTGGGTCTGGCGCTGGTGATGGCCGTCGCCGCATTCCTCTTCTCATCGGTCGCGGGCTATATGGCGGGCTTGGTCGGCAGCTCGAGCAATCCCGTTTCCGGCGTCACAATCGCGACGATCATGCTGGCCTCGTTGTTTCTCCTGTTCTTCCTGGGACAGGGGAACCCGATCGGTCCGCCGGCGGCTCTGCTGGTGGGAGCCGTGGTGTGCTGCGCCGCCGCAATGGGCGGAGACAATTTGCAGGACCTCAAGACCGGTCACCTGGTGGGCGCCACGCCGTGGAAACAACAGGTCATGCAGGTGGTCGGGGTCGCCACCGGGGCTCTCGTGATCGTCCCGGTCCTCTCATTGCTCCAAGCCAAGTACGGCATCGGGGACGTGACCGAAGCGCATCCCCACCCGCTCAGCGCCCCGCAAGCCACGTTGATGGCGAGTCTCTCGCGCGGGGTGTTCGGCGGGTCCGTCCCCTGGAACCTGGTCGGGTTGGGAAGTCTCATCGGCGCCTTGGTGATCGCAGCAGACCTTCACCAGCAGGCACGGGAGAGCCGACTCCGCCTCCCGGTGCTGGCTGTGGCGCTCGGGATGTACCTGCCGTTCAAATTGTCGGTGACGATCGTCCTGGGTGGACTCTTGGCTGAATATCGACGGCGGCAATCGACGGCGGGAAGGGAAGGCAGGGAAGAGGATATTGGATTGCTTTCCGCGGCCGGCCTCGTGACCGGCGAGGCACTGGTCGGCATCCTCCTAGCGCTACCGATCGCCCTAGCCGGTCTCTGGCCTGCACTCTCGGGCGATCCGTTTCAGTTTTTTCCTGAACCACCGGGCGGTGGATGGCCCGGGTTGGTCGCTCTGCTGCTGATTGCAGGCTGGTTGATCCGGTCCAGCTTGGGACAGGGCGAAGCACGTCGCGGGGAGAGGATCAGGAATCGTAGAGGTGAGGGCTAGTCGCTCGGCGGCTCAAAATGTCCCGGCGGACGAGACTGCCAGGGGACCGTCGCCTGTTTGGACTGTTTGACCAGGCTTCGCAAGCTGACCTCGGCGGCGCGAAGGAGCTTGGGATCACCGCTCTGAAGCAGAGCCGTGACGAGCACGAACAGGGTGCGGTCATGGTCGGCGGCACGGAGAATGCGTTCGACGACAGGATCCGCTCCTTCGATGGAGTTCAGAAATCCGCCATCGTCCTCATCCTCCTTACACAAGAGGTCCATCTGAGACGGATGGACAAACAGCCAAGAGAGGGGGATGCCCAGTCCATCCGCTAGGGCTTGTAGGACTGAATGGGGCGGATCAACCTTTTCTGCCTCGATGTCCTCGAGGACAGACAGCGGGATCCCTCCACGGGTTGCCAGTGCGGTATCGGCGCAGTTGCGTGACGAACGCCAGGCTCGGATCAGCGGTCCAATGTGCGACATGGCGGCGCATCTTACTGTATCCTCCCAGGGGGCCGCAACCGGGCACGGCTTGCGCTTCATGCATATATGAGAAGCAATTTCAATGAGTTAGAATAATTCCGTCTATCTAGAACAATCAGGTACGAATCGGGTAGAATGACTTCGCTGACCTCAGGGAAGCGTGAAGCGAGGAGGACCATCCGATGTTAGGAACCGATATTCGCGGCATCATGGCCGAGGAAGAGGAAGTCCAACGGCGGCAGGAAGCCCTACGTTCATTGATGTCCATGCGCGAGAGACTTTTACGGGAATCGCTCGAGGCGCGGATCAAACGTGCCAGAACCACGGGAGATTGGACTAACCTCTCCCGAGCGGAATGTGCCAACATCTACAAACAGGAGCGTGTCCATCTTCGTGCGCAACTGGAACAATTGCGCGTCGAGCAGGACCGCACGAGGGGCAAGCTCTCCGCCCTCAAGCGGGCGAAGGCTCGTGCTCAACGGATCCGGGCTGCAGAAGCGGCATCCGGCAAGAAACGCAAGTAGGCAGGCCCACACGGCCTGCCGCTGCGTCTCCTCCCTGACGTATCCTCCCTTTCCTGGATAATCCCTTGTCGGACCTACGCCCCATTCCACGCGCCCAAGCTTCCTATATCCTTGAGATCCTGAAGGTCAGGCGCACCAGAGACCGTGAGCGGGTCTTTGTGCTGGAAGGCGTGAAACCGATCCTTGACCTTGTCCAACACGTGCCGCAGAAAATCGTCACGCTCGTCCTCACGCCGACGTTTCTCGATCGGCAGTCGCCGGCACTCCAAGATCGCCTACTGAGGGGGCCGTTTCAGGTCTATACCAGTCCGGACACACGCATCTCCCAATTGTCCGACGTGGAATCTCCGGCTGGGGTCTTAGCCGTGGTTCGTCAACCGCAGTGGGATCAAGAGGCGATCCTCAGTCGGAAAACGATATTGGGGCTTTACGGCGATCGCTTGCAGGATCCGACTAATCTCGGCACGATCATCCGAACGGCGGCGGGTTTGGGGCTCGATGCCATCTGGCTCTCGCCGAATTCCGTAGACATTTTCAATCCGAAGGTTGTGCGCGCTACGGCCGGTACACTGTTTCACCTTCCCGTCTTTCCTCGCACCGATCTCGAATCGCTCCTATCCGGTGGGATGACGGTCGTCACGGCAGATTCCCAAGTCGCCGGTAGCAAACCCATCCGATCCTGGAAGAGCCGGCCGGCCAAGACGCTGCTCGCCGTTGGAAATGAGAGCGAAGGCCTGTCACCGACGGTGCGCTCCCATGCACACCTGAGCATCACGATTCCTCTGAGCACATGGGTCGAGTCGTTGAACGTCGCGGCTGCAACCGCTATCGTGCTGTACCACGCAGCCGGTCTTCCTACTGAAGCCTAGACGTCCAATCAGCAGAAAAGAGCGGGAATCTCGTTCGGCTCAACGGATCTCTGGGGAGAATTCTGTGGTGCCGAGGGACAGAATCGAACTGTCGACACCAGCCTTTTCAGGGCTGTGCTCTACCAACTGAGCTACCTCGGCACGAAATGCTTGCGGCGGGCGTTACTGTGTACAGGATCGCGTATCCAAAATCAAGGAGCACACGATCCTGAGTCCCAGGAGGATTCAATGAGCAGCGATCCAGTCACTCCACTGCCCATGCATTGGTATGGCGGAGAGGGCGGGATTTGAACCCGCGACAAGGCTTTTGGCCCTGTGACGGTTTAGCAAACCGTTGCCTTCGGCCACTCGGCCACCTCTCCACCCACCGACCGGTTGTGAAACGCCGCTCTCTGAGCGCCGTTCGGCGTCCGCGTGTGAAGGCGGGCACCCAAAAAGAATGGCGATCATACCCTAGTGCACCAAACACACACAAGTGATTCCGAAGATCTTCGTGAAGGAACTTCGCGACTCGGAGCGAGCCGCGCATGTCCTAGGGCGGGGAATAAGAGGCGAAGATCAGCCGCGGCGGAATTCCTCGATCACGTCCAAGAGCGTGGTCGTCCAGGAGCGACGGGGACGACCGTGCAACCCCGCATCGATCGAATGGATCGAACTCTCATGCGCCCGGGAGGACATGGGCATTCGGCTGCGCAATCGGCCCACATAGCGAGGATCCGAGCTGTAGGGCGGATCATCCGCCGCATGACGGATGACGCCGCTGTTGAGCAACATACGAAGCGCCTGCGATTTGCGGTGTGCCTGCCTGGCGGTAGCCATTCCGTGCTTCCTTCCTACCGGGAGGGATGCCGTCAGTGAACGAGTACTGCTGCTCACATCCACAGAATGCGGCCGAGTTCCTCATCCAATTCCTTGGGACGCTGGCACTGGCTGCATCGAACGAACAGCCCTGACGATCCAGCCTCGGCAACGGAGCGAAGCACAAGTTGATACTTCTGCCCCCCGCAAAACGGGCAGGCCTTACCGCACAACTCCCGTCGCACGGATCCGATCTTCCCAACCTGTTTGTGCATGGTCCCTCCGGAGGAGATGGATGGGTCGGTGGAACTGCAGGCGACCCTTGGTTGATAAGGTGGTGAGGAGCGCATCCCGTGACGATACGCAGGAGTGACCAGGGTGAGAATACCGTAGAAGGGGGAAGCGAGAACCGTCAAAAGAGGGATGGGGAACCGGCTGGATGGGGCTGAGATCGAGACCGACTATGTAATGATATGAATCAATATAATCCAATAGTTAGCATGAACTTATATTGTAATGCATAACATTTTCCCATGCTTGCTTCCTCCCGGCTGACACATGCTGCTCAGCATTATGAATAAGTTCGGGGGTGAAGGCAGATCTCACCAGGAGGAGGTTGAGACCTCTTGCCGCCCTGGGGTGGGCACACCAGAGCGAACACCTTCACCCTCTTTCAATCAACCACGAAAAATGCCTGCTGGCAAGTGGGGAAGGTTTGCAGGGATTACGGGGTAGTGAGTCACAGAAAACGGAGCTGGCAGTTGGCGTACGAAGACCAGCACCGCGCCTGACTGATCGAGGCTCACGCGCTAAGGTATTGGCGGAGGGGGCGAGATTTGAACTCGCGGATGGGTTACCCCATCTCCGGTTTTCAAGACCGGCACGTTCGGCCACTCCGTCACCCCTCC